>Ga0247609_10002127_pt1 | contig 21652 bp, 36 predicted proteins | sample 172DNAGHGlowgp2_FD_193487 | JGI IMG/M metagenome (GOLD analysis project Ga0247609, IMG submission 193487) | Sheep rumen microbial communities from Palmerston North, Manawatu-Wanganui, New Zealand - 1728 DNA GHGlow gp2 | ecosystem: Host-associated > Mammals > Digestive system > Stomach > Rumen ...
AGGGAAGTTTTTTTATACCAAATGCCCGGATACCAAAAAAGACAAACCCGGGATGGTCAAATTGCGCGTGCTGGCGCGTCTGCTCGGGATGTGGAATTAGCGCGCGCTGAAACCCTTATTTCTCAATGGTTTGCGGGCGCAGCATTTTTCCAGCAGCAAATCCAGCAGCCGGGGGCTAGCTTTCAGGATATAAAGGATGTCAAATCTGGTCAGGTGGCGGGCCTCCACATCTTCCACCAACTTTTTTATTTTTAACTTCCAACTTTTTTATTTTTAACTAATTTAAAACCTCAAACATTTGACAATCTAAAACCCCAAGTGCTATAATATAATCATGGAGGTGATTTATGTGTGAGTAAAAAAGCATATTCACTAGATTACAGTATTGAACGCGACACTGATCGCCTTCAAGCAGTAAAATCAATATTAAATGGATTAGAAAAAGATCCAAGCCCCACAGACTTAGAACAAATGGCATCCTATATATTATATGGAAAAGATGAGAATGGTAAAAATTCAATTGAAAGAAGTGAGACTACTGATGATGGACAACGCCGCTATAATACATTCTAGCGCGCATCAGAACGAGTTCTATCACTTGATGAACTTATGGAAAATCCCCTCTTCAACCATGATTAGCTGAAGTCGCCGCACAAGCGCAATCCATATAACAAATCTGTGCGCGTGCCCCGTCGTCCTCGCTATGATAAAAAAACTGGAGAACTAATTGATCCTGGCGATTCCGATATCCCCGGCATGAAAGAAGTTTGGGATACAATTGACCGTCTGGATAAATGGATTATGTAGTTAGAGGGAAAATTACCACCTGATGAAGATACCCTATTATTTGAAGATTCCTATCGTCTCTATCGTCTCAAGCACCAATTGGTAGAGATTCGGCGCACTCAATATGACCTTTTAGATTCCTACAAGCCCGTTCTCCACTTCCAAAATTTAGACCATCCAAAAACTCAATTTTATGACTTATGCGGCGATTCCTTTTATTGGATTCCCCTTCAGGAGTGGCAATAGCGCGTAGACCACTCCTACACTCATACAATATCGCGCAATCTTGCGGACTATGAGACGCGCGAAACACCTAACGGAACCGAAGTAAAATGGGTTGTGTATAAGCATACTTTTGATTGGACTAATTAGAAGCATATTTAGGCATTTCTTAATTTTTATAGTGAATTAGACCAGCAGGTACATGACAAAGTAGATACATATAGCAAAACTCTATTTTGGGACTTTGAAAGATACCGCGCCGCCGCAAATTTATCACCTCTAAAAAATTATATGTTAGATTTGAAGTTAAAGAAATACCCATATGAAGATATAATGGAAATTATTCTGCGCGATTGCGGCGTTTAGTTCCATCTTAACCATATTTCTACTGTCTTTATGGATGAGATTCCTAGAAAAATTGCTCTTGCGGCCGCAAAGATAAACGCAGAAGTTGATACCCCAAAATCTAAACTAATTAAATGCCCTCATTGCGAACGCTTATTACCACCAAGTACTCTCTTCTTTAGCCAGAATAAAGCCCGTCCATCTGGACTTGCGCGCTTATGTAAAGAATGCGATCGCGCGATTAGGGTAAAGAATGGGAAGGTGAAAGAATATGACGGAAGAGAAAAAGCTGCGCAAATGTCTTAAATGCCGTCAAGACTTACCAGTTGAACGATTTTAGTATACCCCCTCTAATTTCTTTCCTGGCCATAGGTCATTGTTTTGTACGAATTGCCTTGAGGTTATGGTAAAGTAGGATAACTTGGGAGAAGTTGACAGGTTAATGAGATGGCTTGATTTGCCTTTTGACCTTAACAAATGGACACAACTTTATGCATAGTATAAAGACCATACATTAACTGCCTACTTTAATTTACTTTATGACGACCACTATAGTGCCCTATAGTGGCAAGATGAAAATGAACGATGGCGGCAAGCCCGTGCCGAGGGCACTATTGATGATGAGATTTCATCATTAAGCGAGGCAAAGCTAAAGAAGTTAAAGAAAGTTTGGAGTGCTGCCTATAAACCAGAATAGTTATTATGGCTAGATAATTTTTATAATTAGATTGTTGCCACTTAGAACGTATCTACGCCAATTCTTCAAGAGAAAGCTCGTGATTTCTGTGAACTTTAGCTCCATATTAAAGAAGGATTGCGCGCAGGCGTTGATGTTTCAAAAATGATGAAATAGGCCGATGACATTGTAAAAACTTATCATTTTGAAGCTTCAAACGCGAAATCCGCGGCCGACTTTGAATCCGTTGGAGAGTTAATGGTTTATTACGGAAAGAAAGGTTGGCATCCTAATTGGCATACTGAGCCGCAAGACTCCATTGATTTTATGATGGAAAATGTTTAGAACTATTTAAAGCGGCTTGTTATGAACGAAGGTAATTTTGCGGAGCAAGTAGAAGAGAAGCGTGCCCGCTATAATATGACTGAGCGTTTAGAAGAAATTGAAAATGAAAAAGTCGAATTTGATGAAACCGCGGATATTGAATATGAAGGTGAAGATAATCTTGCCGCCGAACTAATGGGAGGGGGTATAGATGAATGATTTTGGTGAAGTAGTATTGCGCGATGGGATACCAGTAGAAAAAGGTGTAGTCCTTACGCGCGAATACCTTGATGCGAATTAGGAACTTTTTACCAAATATTTGAACCTATGGATTAAATATCCTGACCTATTTTTAGATGCTATACAAGATTATGAAGATTCAAAAAACTTCCATTTAATGCCATTCTAGCGTGTAATGCTTCGCGCGAATATGCGATATAGATATGCTTTTACTACTGCTACGCGCGCAACTTCTAAATCATTCACAGCGTATCTTAGCGCAATAGTAAGAGCAGTATTATTGCCCAATTCTACTATAATGATTGCCTCTGAAACAAAAGGCACTGTTATTAAGATAGCAGAAGCAAAATTCGAAGAAATATTTCGCCATTGGCCCTTACTTCGTAAGGAATTAAAGACTCGCGCTGACGATGGTAAAACTGGGCAAAAATCTAGTTCTAACTATTATGAACTATATTTTAAAAATGGTAGTATGATTTCTGTAGTATCGAAAGATACTTCTCGTGGCTTGCGCGCGACCGCCGCAATTCTAGAAGAATGTGCCTTAATAGAAGAAACCCCATTTAATGAAGTTCTATGGCCTTAGATGAATATTAAACGCAGAGAAGTAGATGGAAGCTTAAATCCAGATGAACCGGCAAGCGCACAAATATTCATCACCACCGCCGCAGAACGCACTGTCTTTATGTATTAGAAACTTATAGAGATTACTATTAATGCTGTATTGCGGCCGAAAGAATACTTTTCATGGGGGCTATCTTATGAGGTACCTCTACATTATGGATTGTTAGATAAGGCCACTCTAATGGACTAGCGTTATTCTAATACTGTAAGCGAAGACTCATTCGCGCGCGAATCATTATCAATATGGAGTGGTAATAGTAAAGACGCATGGCTTGACTCTCGCCGTTTAAATAAACATCGCTCTTTATTAAAATGTGAACGTTAGGCTACAATAAACGCCAATTGCCCTGATGCTTGGTATCTTATTTCTTGCGACGTCGCGCGCTATTCTGCTAATACTGCTATTATGGTATTTAAAGTATTACCAGGTGATTAGCGCTTTTCTAAGAAAGTAGTTTATACTGAGGTTATCAATGGCGCGAATTATATTACAGAACAGGCTCCTCGTTTAAAGAAACTAATTTCTTTATATGAACCGCGTGAAATAGTAATTGACGGTAATGGCCCAGGTATTGGTTTATTAGATGCAATGGTATTACCTTCTTTTGATTAGCGCACAGGAGAAACTTTTCCGGCCTACTTTGCTTTCAATAATGAACATCATTTACCGCCAGAAATGCGCGAGCCATCTGATGAGCCTATTGCTAAATATAATGCTATTATATATGATATTAAAGCTGGTTCTACCAATGAAGATGAGATTCATGCGGCATTTCTTACTTCAGTAAATAACGGTTCAACTTCATTCTTGGCGCATGAGCGTATTATAAAAGATAGGCTTATGTAGACTAAGAAAGGATAGAAAATGACTCCTTATGATAGACGAGTATTCTTACTTCCATATGAAATGACATCGCGCCTGATGGATGAACTTAATAACCTACGATTGAAACCTACTGGGGTTGAGAATAAGTATAAAGTTGAACGTATTTCACGCTCCATTGAAAAAGACCGTTTCTCTGCTCTTGAATATGGATTATATCGTATTAAATATTATGAAGATAAAGAAATTTTCAAGAGGAAAAGAAAAAACATTGGGTAGTATGTCTTTTTTACTCCTAAAATTAGGAGGTGAATTTTATGAGTAAGAATTTTGCGGTTTTATATAAAAACCCGCAATATAAAATTAATTATGTTCCTATTGATTCTCGTGAACGCATCTCCAAATATGGATATGGGCGAAACAATAGCGTTCATTATCGTGATTTAACAGTTGATGAAATTAATGCAATTATTCGTAGCGGAGACTTAGTTTCTATTCGAGAATTATCTCGTTTATTTTATCGTATTGAAGGACGTTATAGAAATAACATAGATTTCTTAGCTAGTTTGCCGTTATATGATACTATAGTTACTCCTATTTATGAAAGTGGAAAAGGTTCTAAAACGCAAATTATAAAAGCATTTTATAATGCTTGTTCTTTTGTTGAAGCATTAGATGTAAAAAATACCTTTACTCGTATTACTCGTGAATGGTTAAAGACGGGTATATATTATGGTATTTTACACGAAATAGGAAATAAAGTGGTTATGTAGGATTTACCGCTAGAATTCTGTCGTACACGCTTTAAGGATTTCAATAACTTAAATGTATTAGAATTTAATCTTCATTATTTTGAATCTAAATTCGCTGATGAAGAAGAGCGTAAAAAAGAATTAAAACATTTTCCAGCCATTATTCAGTAGGCTTGGAAATTATGGGAAGCACATAGGTTAGTCGATCCTTGGGTAATGATACCCAGCGGGTCCGGCGGGGTTACTTTCTCTTTTTCAGAGGATTAGACTCCTTTATTTATTGCCAGTATACCTGAATTAGTAAAAGCGCGTAATGCAGTAGGCAGAGAAGAGAAACGCGATGATAATGAATTATATAAGTTATTAATTCAGCGCATGCCTATGGATAAGGATGGGCATTTAGCATTTGAATTAGATGAAGTAGAATAGATTCATGCGGGCGTAGCACAAATGCTAGCTAATTTAGATACAGTTGATGTATTAACTACATTTGGTGATGCTAGCTTAGAAAATTTACAAGAATCTTCTGCGGCGGCTTAGTCATCTGAGCGCATTGATAAATATAATAATAATGCTTGGACAGCATTAGGAAATAGTTAGCTATTATTCAATGCTAATAATAGTTCTTCTCTAGCTTATGTTATTAAAAAGAATGAATCTCTAATGAGAACATATTTAAATATGTATAATACTTGGGTACGATATCTCATTAATGAGCGCTTTAGCCGCACAGGTTTAACCTTTGATTTTGAAATTATTCCTACAACAGTATTCAACTTAAAAGAATATCAAAGTTAGTGGCTATCTGGCGCACAGTATGGTTATTCTAAATTCTACGCGGGCGTAGCATTAGGGATTAAACAACGTAATCTTATTAGCGCTATTGATTTTGAAAATGATTTCTTAGATTTAACTGAAAAAATGGTGCCCTTACAATCTTCTTATACTTCTTCAGGTAATGAAAATTCTGATAAAAAAAATAATTCTGGAGAAAAAAATAGTGGAAGTTCGGGCTAGGTAAAAAACATAAATAATAAGGGTGGAAGACCAGCTCTTGATGTTGAAGAGCGTTCTGAAAAAACCCAAGCAAATATTGAATCTATGCAATGAGGAGGCTAATTATGAAAAGAGATATACCAATTTATTTTGATAATGCTGTAATTATGTCTTCTCCAGAAAAAATCGGTTCTTCTAATTTAAACCGATTAGATGTAGGCGTTTTTACAAAGTATGGAAACCGCAATGGGTCTTATATTACTGATGAAATCGCGGAAATGTTAATTGCTAGCGCCGTTAAAGGTGACACACCAGTAGTTGGCTTTTTCGACCCACAGACTGAAGATTGGGCATCTCATACAGGCCCAACTTTAGCAAGCGCGTATGGTTACGTTGAGAATTTTAAAGGGTGGCAGCCCTTTACAGATAAAGATAATGTAACGCGCGATTATGCGGTTTTTTCCGTTGTATTATTTAATAAATATTACAACGAAGCTAATTATATTAAAGGACAAAATCAGTCTATGGAATTAGATATAAACTCAATCGAGGGAGATTGGGCGAATATTGATGGCCAAGAATACTTTGTCTATACTAAAGCTGAAATCATGGGGCTTTGTGTTATTGGCACACATGAACCATGTTTTTCTGTGTCATCTTTCTTTTCTAAGCAAGATGAACATTATACATCCCAATATGACAAGTTCTCTTCACTTTTGGCTGAGTTAAAGGCTCAAGTAGAAGAGGCTGAACAACAACCGGAAGGAGGGGAACATCAAATGGAAAATGAAATGAATCCCGAAGTAAATGAACCCACTCCTGCGCAGATCGAACCTGCGGCCCAGGAGCAAGAAGCTCCTGCCGATTTTAATGCTGAAGAAGAGACTATTCAGGAGCCTGCCTCTAATGAAGAGGATAGCGCACAGGAACCCGAAGTTGAACCTCAGCAAGAATCTGCGGAGCCAGAACCTGCGGAAGAACCCGCAGTAGATTTTGAAGCTCAGATTAATGAACTTCAAGAACAAATAAATAGTTTAACCGCGAACTATGAACAAGCTCAGAATCGTATTGCTGAACTCGAAGCTCAGATAACATCCGCGTCTGAAGTCGAAACAAGCTTACGTAATGAGATTGCTACTTATGCGGCAGAACGCGCGCAGGCTGAAGAGGCGCGTCGTGCTTCTTTAATAGAACGTTATGAAAATCTATTAACAGAAGAAGAAATTAGCCCAATTAGGGCTGAAGCTTCTAACTTTAGTTATGCTGAATTAGAAGGAAAATTAGCAGTTTGTTATGCTAATAAACAAATGGCTGGCAGTGATAATCATGTCGTTCCACTACCAGAACCTGTTGTTAATGAATTCGCGTTACTTATGGAAAAGTATCGTAAAGATTAAGGAGGAATAAGACATGAAAAGATTTCCTATTACTAATGTCGTAGGCGACTTAGTTGATCAGCATCGTGATCCTGATGAAAAGCTATATGCCAGCCTAGAATTAAATTAGGTAGCTTTCCCAAAGACTGGTATGGTAGTCTCTCAGGTTCCACTCGGAAATGCTTTTACTAAAGCCGCTCCATGCGAAAATGGTATGTGGGTAGTTGCTGACAAGGCCGCTGGTGCTATTAATCCACCTGCTGCTGCTACAGACTCCCCAATTGGTATTGTATATACCGCTGAAAAAGAATATGATATTATGCACTATGGTCTACAACGCTTTGGCCGCAAGATTAAGGGCGATTATCCTCGTGTTGGTATCTTTGGACTAGGCGACACTGTAACCACTAACTGCTTACAGTATGATGATGAAACCGAATTTGCCGCTGTAACTACTACTGGTAGTGAAAAGACTTCTGATGAAGTTCTATTTGAGGCTTTAGAAAAGGATCTAAGCGTAGCTGCTAATGCGCTATATGTAGTCGCTGTAGCTGGCTCTGCGGTTCCAAAGATTACTAAAACTAAGCCACAGTCTGGCACCTATGCTAAAGTTGTAAAATACTACACTATACCTAACGGCGGAAAGGGCGTTAAGTATCAGATTGTAAGTCTAGGATAATAAGGAGGTGCGAACTATGAATAATTTACAGATTTTAATGAATGGCGTGTTCGGACGTAAAGTTCCTGCTGAGTTCGCAGCCGCCGATTATGATTATGAAGCTGCTCTACGTGACGAGCTAGCCAAGTTAATGACAAAAGATGGCCGTCATTTTGATCGTCATCAGTTCAATCGCAATAAGGAAGATGTTTTTGAACTATTAGAACAGAATCTAGAAGAAGTTCTTCCACAGAGCATTCAGAGTGCTTTAGATATGTTTGTTGAAACTATGCATTTCGCACAGGGTCAACGCCCTGAGTTCCGTGTAACTCGTGGCAAACAGCGCGGTAAGCAGTTTGTAACTCGTGCTACCGAATCTGGTAACTACGAAACATTCCGTCTAGACCGTGATCGTTTTGATCTATATATTCAGGCTATCGGTGGTGCTGGATATGTAGACTTCGAACGTTATCTCGATGGTCTAGAGTCCATGACTGATATTTATGAAGTCATTCAGGAAGGTATTGTTGATCGTTTATTTGAAATGGTTCAGGAATGCTTACTAGCTTCTTGGAATGCTGCCGGCCGTCCTGTTCGCAACAAGGTTGCCGCGAATGCTTTCAATCCTGTAGCTATGAAGAAACTCTGCAATACAGTTGCTCCTTATGGCAGCCCAATTATCTATTGCACAGCTGAATTTGCTGCTGAAATGGTTAATGCTATTGTTTATAATAGCACAAATCCAACTTGGGTTGGTGGTAAGATTTCTGATCAGGATTTAACTGATATCCGTGAACGCGGTTATATCGGTAAGTTCCAGGGCGTTCCAGTTGTTATTATGCCTCAGTCTTTCACTGATGAAACCAATACTAAACTAGTTATGAATCCTTCTTTCGCCTATGTATTACCTGCTGGCAAAGAAAAGATTATTAAGATGGCCTTTGAGGGTGCTCCTTATTTCCGTGAATGGGATGACCATGAAGGAGATAACTCTTTCACTCTACAGGGTTATGTAAAGGTTGGTGTTGGTCTATTCACCACTCCTAACTATTGGGGAATTTATTACAATAGTGCTCTAGATTCCGGTAGCGGTTGGGAAAACTATAATCAGAGTTTAATTCCTACTCTAGATGATGGAACCGCTAATAGTTAATTAAATATATATTAGGGAAGGCGAATACGCAAGTTCGCCTTCCCTATTTGGAGATAAAAGGAGGATATTTATGGATAGAATTACTATTAAAAATATAAGCACATCTTTAGTTTCTTTATATGTGCCCGCAATTAAATTAAATCGTGAATTAACACCCGGACGCGCTATTCCGCTAACTAAAGAGGAATATGAAGAGTTAACTTTTGATCCGGGTTTTATGGCGCTTGTTAATGGTCATTATATTAAAATAGATGGCGTTGCTGAAGAAGAACAAGTTGCTGTTGTATCTAATGTTTATGACAAAGATACTATCGAAAAGATGCTAATTAAGAATGATGTAACCAGTTTTGCTAAATTTATTCCTAACGCTACAGAAGCAGAACGTGAAAGTGCGGTTACATTAGCTGTTGAACATAAAATTACTTCGCCAGGTATTGTGGCTTTGATTAATAAATATTGCGGTGTCGATGTTATCAATGCCATTAACATGAAACATGACGCAGAAGAGAAGTGATGATTTATGGCTACTCCCTTCTTAAAAGTATATGATGCTTTTCTCGCAAGAATTACTGCTGACGAATGGATGTTGGAAGAAGAATTAGCTATAGTTGAACGTGACTGGCAAGAACTTCTAAAAATGGCCATTGGTCGGTTTAAATACCCTCGGGTTGATTTAGAGTTTGAAGAAGTATCAGACGGTCCAGAACCACCTGAAGGATTAAAGATTTACTAGTTTAAAAATGATTTGACTAACGATGAGATTCAAGTACTTGCTACTTTTATGAAGCATGAATGGATTAAAAGGTGCGTAGCAAGTTGGGACTAGATTGGTTAGTTATATACCTCAAAAGATTTTTCCGCCGCAAATCATCTTGATAAACTAAATAAACTAGAAGCCGCAGTTAAATTAGAAACGGAGGATCGCGTTGATGACTATGATAGATCGCGTGGAAAAACTCCCTCCTCAATATTTAGACGATTAGCCGGAAAGAAGTAGTATATATAATATTACTTTTGATAGCTATAAGAATAAATTAAAAGGTCGGCTCTATGGTTTATTATGTGAGCGAGAAAAAGATGGCGAATGGATAAAATTTTTAGATTCAATTATTATTGAATTGAGGGGTCTTGGCGCGAATTCAATTAACTGGTGGCCGCTAATGGGAAAAATTAGTATGTTGAGATATATGTCATATGAATTTTTTAGAAAGACTATATTTGAATGTATTAATTTAGTGGGCGGCTTAGAGATACCTGATGAATTATCTTGATGTATATTTTTCCAGAGTAAATCACTTTGGTGAGACCGCGCAAGACCGTATAAAAAACACCGGAATATTGGCTTTTGAAAAATGGATGGAGCAATCTCCATTTACTGTAACTGATTTATCTGTTGAAAGAGGCTTATATTTTAGTGGTATTATTTAGACTAGTAAAGATAAAGAAGAAAGAAAACTTATGTATCTATATGTAGCTAATGATATTCCTATTGTAGTTGGTGATATTTTAAATTGGCGCCAAGATGATGGGAAATTAGAGAAATGGATATTATTACAATAGATACATAAAGTCCATGGAACATATTAGACTTTTTAGATAATTAAATGTAATTATGAATTAAAATGGATAGACGAAAATGGGCGATTATTAAAGTCTTGGTCTTATGTTGTAAGTTCTACCGATGATAAGATTAAAGGTAACTTTAGAACTTGGCATAATTTAATTACTCCACAGCCAAATAAATATGCGGAAGTAATTATGCCACGAATTAACATTAATCGCGGCACTAATTTCATTATTGAAGATGAAGGTTGGCAACTAGTAGAATCTGATTTTACTAGTGTTGAAGGTATTATATATTTATCTTTAACTGAAAGTAAAGTTAATTATGAATATGATGATAGAGATATAGATGTAGCTGATACTGATAAATTAGCTTTTCCCACTCTTTCGCCTTTATATACAGTTGGCGATTATTTAGTGCCCGATTTTGGAGAAAATACTTTTAATGAATGGCAGATAGAGTTACTAATACCAGATGATTGTGATTTTCTAGTACAAACTGATAATGGTATTCGCGCGACCGCGCCAGGACAATGTATTATTACCATGCGCTTAAAAAATCGTAGAGCAGTTACTCGTTAGTTTGAAATTACTGTTAATGCAGTAGAACAAGAATTTACTGCTTATATTGATGGGGCAGATAGTATTAAACTTGATCGCTATTGTAACTATACATTAAGCAGTGATAGTCCTATTCTTAATTCTGTTACTTATTATCTTGAAGATACAACTTTAGCCTCTATTAGTGAAATAAAAGATAATGTATGTATAATTCACGCTAATGCTAAAAATAAATTGGGTGAAATTATTTTACATGCTACTTATAATTCACAAGAATATACTAAAGTAATAAAAATTGTACCATTATGGTGAGGTGATATAAATGCCAGTAGAACAACCAAGTCAAAGACGGTTCGCCGTAATGGGTACTAATACTTTTAATATTGCCAATAAAATTATGTAGAATTAGCGGGTTTGCCGCTTACTTAAATATTAGGTACGAGACCCTTTTGATAAAGATAAATACCCAGATGTTGATGGTATAGATTTATTAGGGAAACAAATTTTAATTGTCCCTAAAATATTCGATGATAGCACTGAAAAGATGTCTTATGTTACAGCAGTATTTTCTAATTTTATAGTGAATGCTATAAATCCAGATTATAAAATATCAACTATTCGATTTGATATTGCTTGCCCTTATGAAGAATGGATGCTTAGCGAACATTCTTTGCGGCCATATCTAATTATGCAAGAAATAGATGATATGTTTAATTAGGCGCAAATGAGTGGTATTGGAACTCTTTCATTTGTGCGCGCGGATGCTTTAACTTTGACTCCTTGGATCGGTGGCTATTCAATGGTATATTAGATCAATGAATTTAACTGATACTGAAGTATTAAAATTTTTAAAAGGTAGTCCTGTACTAATAGAAGATGTTTGTGCTGTATATCCTGCTACAGTAGGATAGATTGTTGATTTGGGTTATGATAAGTTTTAGACTTATTTATCAGTACTAACTACTACAAAGCCTTACAAAAAAGAGAACGACAAAGAAATGTAGGCTTTAATGGATGATTTAACAGATTTTTAGTTTTTGTTATTAATGGTTAGTATAGACCCAATAGTTAATATGAACTTTAAAGAAGCTTTTAAGTTCTTTACACATGAAGAAGTTACAGTTAGTTTAGACCCTCCAGAAGTTTTTGTCGGGCCTTTGACTGAGAAAAGAATGTTTAATGAAGAATTATATTATGACTTCTAGCGAATTTTGCGGCGAATGTATTTTTTAGAAACAGAAGGCGACGAAATTATTATCTATAAAGATGACCCTCCTGCTACTAAAAAATTAAAAGCTTAGATGCGCGCGAATCGTGAAAAAGTGCGTAAGGCAAAAGCAAAGCAAAGTGAAAAAGAAGGCACAGATTTAAAATTATCTGATTTAATTGGTAGTCTTACTATTAATAATTGTAACCTAAATATTATTAATATTTGGGATATTAGTTATTATGCTTTTCATGACCAACTTAAGCGGATGGGTTGGCGTGATTAGTTTAATATAAATAATTCGGCAGCGCTTGCCGGAGCAAAACTCAAAAAATCGTAGCTAAAGCATTGGATGCGCTCAATTGCTAGTTCCGATCAGTCATGATTTATTAGGAGGTAACTTTTATGGCTAACAATGTTAATATTTTTGATAAATATGGCATTAAGGAAGTCGCAAATGTTTACTTTGAAGCGCTAGAAGACGATCTCGCCGCCGGCGTATACAAGGGAGACATTGTACTATTCCTTGACACTTTAAAAGTTTCCACCATTGAAACCACTGCAGAAAATACCGCAGCCCAGGGCGGTTGGGGTAACCCAAGACTCGTACAGTGGGACTATGGTAAGGAAATTAATATTACTCTAGAAGATGCTCTAATGTCTCTAGAATCCCTACGCTTCATGCTAGGTGGCGCTATTAAGCGTCCTGAAGCTACTGCTCCAGTAGTAGTTCGTCATACAGAAGAAGTTGTATGCCTTGCTAATGGTGTTGTACCACTACCAAAGGATCATTTAACTGATGTTGAACTAACTCCTACCGCGACACCTGGTCATCCAATTCGTCTAATTAATATGACAACTGGTGCTCGTACTCAGATCAATGTTAAATCTGATTCTAAAGCATTAGATGGTACCAAAGCGATTTACTTTGTTAATCCTGCTATGTTAGGTACTACTACAACTGGCACTGGCGATGAAGCTGTAACTTCCGCTAAGTCTGTAAAGACAGAACCAGGCGATCATATTCGTATTTTCTGGGACGAAATTATTACAAATAATGAAGGCAATGAAACCGCGATTGAAGTAACAATTTCTCCTGATACCTTCCCTGGAACTTATAAGGTTGTCGGTGACACCTTTATGCGTTCTGAAAAGACTGGTAAGGATGAGCCCTTCCAGTTTGTTATCAATAAGGCTAAGGTACAGAGCAATGTTACCATTACTCTACAGGCCGAAGGCGATCCTTCTACCTTTGAGATGACTCTAAACGTATTACGTTCTACTAACGATCAGGGCGATAATGAAATGATGAAGCTAGTTCGTTATAACATTGGCGCTGGCACTGCTAGTGTTTCTGGTAATGACTATGGTTCTGTTGATGGAGATTCCGTCAGTCCTTAAGTTAACATATAATGGGCTTCCGTATGGAAGCCCTTTATTTTTTTAGGTGGTGATACCTAATGATGGATTAGTATTTTGGTCATAAAGAACTATATGAAGTAGTTCTTCGCGCGAAGAATCCTATGTAGTTTGGTAAAAGATATATTGAAGCAGATGAGCCAGTATTATATTTTAATAATGTAAATATGTCTTTACTTTCTGAATAGAATCGTCCTATTTTTGCGCGAGGCGGCTGGGCGAACATGCCGAGAGTAATATGGGATGAGCGCACGGAAGCTACTTTTTAGATGATAGAAGGCGTTATGTCTTCTGTTGGTATGGGTATTCTACTAAGTGCTAAAGTTACTTCTGAAGAAGAAGAATCGCCATTATATATACATATGAAGGAAGGCCCTTTCCCTTTAGATGCTAATGGCTGTATTACTTTAAAACATTGGCCTGTAGATGCTTCTATAAAAAAGACTTTTATATTTGAATATGCGCGTGATGCCGTATAGCAGAAGGTATATGGTAAACGCATTTTAGATAGAATAGATCCTTTTGATCCCGATAAGACTATTCCATATCTTCAAATTTTCTAGGATAAAAATTTGGAAACTCCAGCAAATAATAGTAGAAAATATGTGGTTGATTATTACTATAAATATGAAAAGGAAGCGTTGGTTTATACAATTCAAAAAGAACGCTTTAATGGATTATTTACTCTTGAGGGTAAGTTTTACTCTAAAGATGAGAATGAGGGCATAAATTATACGAATGTATTGTATATGCCAAAAGTTAGGATTGTAAGTAATATCAACTTACGATTGGGAGAAAGGGCTGACCCAACTGTTTCTACTTTTAATATAGTTGGACTACCAGAAACTGTTGGAGATAAGAAAAACATGATATTGGAAATAGTGCGTTTAGATGAAGATATAGACGCAGATATTTGAGCCACTTTCTTTAAGAGAGTGGCTCTCTTTTTTATTTTACGCGGGAAAAGGAGATGAATGAGGATGCCAAGTGGAGCAAGTATTATTGTTGATATTAAGGCGCAAATTACTGGATATCAGGAGTAGATTGAAAAAATTAAAGCTGAATTAAAGAAAATTGATCCTGGTTCTAGTATCGGGAAGGGATTGAATAGAGTTTTAGCTTAGGCAGAAACTAAATTAATTCAACTTAGTCGTAATGCTGAAAAGCGGATTACTTCTGAAGGATAGCTAGAACATTTATTTGACTAGTTGCATACGGTCAATGATTTAATGCGAAATTTAGGCCAAGGAATGAGTAATGTTGGCTTAAGTGATGTATTAGAAACTGCAAGCGAAAAAGCACGTGAATTAGGCAATTCTTTACGTGAAGTTAAAACAGAAATCGCACAAAAAGGGGACACTTTTTTTGAAGATTTAAAAAAGACTAATCCTAAAGAATTGTAGGCTGTTTTTGATGAATTAAAGTTTGATCCTAAAACTATGGGGATAGATACTTTTATTGAATCTTTTAAATAGGCTACAGAAAGCGCAAAAGCTGAAGTTGAAGATTTAAAGAATAAATAGAAAGAAGCACAAGCTGAATTAGAGCGTACCTCCTCTATGAAAGCGCGCAAAGATTAGTTACCTATTGCATTATAGGGAACAAAAGTAACCCAGGAAGCTATTCGTAATGCCTTTGGCGCGAGAAGTAATTTAGATGCGGCAAAAGTAGTTTCCGATCGAAATACTGAAATATAGACGTTCATAGATAAAATTAAAGCTGGCATTGAAGCTGATACAACTAGGTCGGATAACAATAAGGAAATTGCAGTAAATACATTATCTGAAAGTATTACTAAATTATAGGATGCAAAAACAGATGAATAGATAAAAAAAATATTATCTGATTTAGATAAAGCTTTAAAATCGACTAAGGGTGAAGGCAAAGGGGGTTCCCATTCTGGTATTAGAGGTTTATCAGGAGAAAGCTTAAGTACTGAATTAATTTAGAAACTTTCACAGACTACTTATTAGGCCGATTAGGATTTTGTTAATAAAATTCAAGAGGTTGTTAAGCTATTAAATGAGTCTTCTAGTTCTGGCGCGAATAGTGCCGGTACACATATTAGTGAAATATTAAATGCTTTATTATAGCCCGCAGATGTAACTACATTTAATGACAATATGAAAGCATTAATTAGTACATTATAGGAAGGATTATAGAAGCTTAATAAAGCTAGTGAAGATTTTGATACGGCTGCGAAAAATAATGTAGTAAAATCAACAGAAGAAGCTTTAGAAGCCGCGAAAATACGTGCTTCTAATTTAGAAACAGTAGCAAAAAGTTAGGCATATTCTAATTTAGAGCAAGAATATAGAGCATTATCTCAAAGATTATCAGAAATTGAACAGGCATTGGGCCTAGAACGTGCTAATAATCGTGCAGGTGTTGTGGGTGATATTAAAAATACTGGTAAGGATGTTTTAGGTAATGCGGCGAAAGCTAATAATGAAGCATTAAATAGTTTGTAGCAATATGGCTCTATGCTAGAAGATGTTTAGGCTCGTCAACAAATGGTTGGTAAAGTTGAAGGTATAGCACAACGTTGGTTTAGTGTTTATGCTGTTGTACGCATGGTCAGTAAGGCATTTTAGTCTATGAAATAGACTATTATTAATCTCGATAAAACAATTACTGAAATCGCCATTGTAACTGATATGAGCCAGAGTGACTTATGGAAATAGATGCCTGATTATACAAATATAGCGCGTAAATATGGCGCTTCTTTAGAAGGCGTTTATTAGGTTTCTTAGCTATACTATCAGCAAGGTTTGGAACAAGCTGATGTTATGGCTTTGACAGAAGAAACCTTAAAAATGGCTCGTATTTCTGGATTGGGCTATTCAGAAGCAACCGACTATATGACAAATGCTATTCGTTCTTTCAAGATTGAAATGTAGGATGCGGGACGAGTTGTAGATGTTTATTCTGCTTTGGCCGCGACTTCTGCTTCTAGTACGACAGAATTAGCTACTGCTATGAGTAAGACTGCTTCATCTGCAGCAGCCGTAGGTTCTAGCTTTGAAGCAACCGCCGCTATGATGGCAGTTATGATTGAAACAACTCGTGAATCTCCAGAAAATATTGGCTCAGCTTTAAAGTCAATTATTTCTCGCTATGGCGAATTGAAAGAGAATAAAACGGGTATTGACGAAGAAGGAGAAGAATATAGTTTAAATAAGGTAGATACTGCTTTATAGAGTGTTGGTATTAGTATCCACGATGCTCAAGGACAATTTCGTGATTTCGATGATGTCATTACGGACTTGGCTAAAAGCTGGGATACAATTGATACTAATACATAGAGATATATTGCTACAGTAATGGCTGGTAATAGACAGCAATCTCGTTTCTTAGCGTTAGTCAGTAATGGCGCTCGTTTAGCAGAAGAAATGGAAATAGCAAATAATTCTGAAGATGCCGCCACTTTATAGATGTTAAAAACTATGGATAGTATTGATTATAAGTCTCAATAGTTATAGACTAGCTTATAGAGCTTATATACTAGTACTGGCGTAGAAAATATGTTTAAAGGGATACTTGACGGTGCTAATTAGATTGTTGAAACATTTACATAGATGCCTACTGTATTTTAGTTGCCTATTCCGGCGATAGCATCTTTAGCTACTAATTTTATTAGTATGGCTAATATTGTTATGACTACAATTCGTGCAATAAAGCAAAAATTTATGGCCCAATATGCAATTGATAATGCGACTCTAAGAGCATAGAATTAGGCTTCAGGAACAAATGAAATTGCGGATACAGCTACAACTGAAGAAACAAAAACTAAAATTGTTCAATAGGAAGCTGCAAAACGTCGTAATATTTTAGCAGGTGAATAGTCTGGTTAGGCTAAAATGAATAGTAAGTCTAAACTAGCTTTAGGCGCACAGTTGGCTGGTACCATTCTGAATTTAGGTGCGGGTTTAATTTCAGATAAGGGAGACACTAATCGTAGATTAAAAGCTGGATTTGGTATTGCTGGTTCAGCATTGCAATATGGTGCGTTAGGCTTTTAGCTTACTGGTAGTGGTATAGGCGCCGGAATTGGAGCTATAATAGGCGGCTTAATGGGTGTTTGGTAGAATATTTCTTATATCTGGGAGTCTACCGCTGCACAAGCAAAACGCTTAAAGGAAGAGGCTGAAGAAGCCGCTACTGATGCTAAGATAAAATAGTCTTAGGCTAATTCCGCTGAAAAAGAAATTGCTAATTTGAAGAAATTAGAAGCAGAACGTTATAAGAGTGCTGAAGATAATTAGAAATATATAGAAGCAGCAAACAAGGCTGCTGAAGATATGCCAGACTTAGTTTCTCATTTTGATACTGAAGGTAACGCTATTTTAAATTTAGGCATTGCTTATGATGTTTTAGCTGAAAAGAGAAGAAAGGCTAATGAAAGTGGTAATGAGGCGGCAAAAAAAGCTGGTGAAGCAGCATAGAAGGCTACTCAAGAAGCACAAGAAAAATATTTAGAAACTATAAATTAGTCATTTGGCTCTACCCTTTTGCCAAATTATAGCACATTAATAGATGCGGCAAGTAAATATGGTATATTTAACCCATATGCCATGTTATCTTCTCCGACTGATGGCAAGGCGGCTTTAGAATATTTGGCAAGTGGGCTATTAAATGAAAGTGGTCTTAATAACTCTACATTAAAACAAGTGCTTGTCGCTTAGGATAATGTTCAATCAAATAGTTTACTTACATTATTATCTAATGTTAAAGTAGGCAATTTTAAAGAAATTTATGATTCTTTAGTAAAAGATGACTCTATTATAGCAGATTGGAATGAAGCGATAAAAGCATTAAATTTAGAGGATAATGATCCTGGAAAAATTTTACTAGATTATATTATTTCAGATATAACTAATGCTTTTTCAGAAATTAAAAAATCATCAGGTGATGTTTTTAAAGCTCAAAGTAAGGAAGCTAGTACTTATAGACGTGAAATTAGCTCTGCTATAAAGGGACAATTTTAGTAGAATTTTTTAAATGCAGAATACGGTAAAAATGACGAAGCATAGTTTATTTAGGCTCGTTTAGATGGTATTACAGATGTTAATGAAATGGCCACTGAAATGGTATTAGAGCAGTGGAAAAGCAAAGCAGAAGGAAAATCAGATAATGAATTAAAGACAGCGTGGAATAATTTTATGGATTCACTAGGAAAAGACGATGATTCTAATCCATTAAGAGCTGTTTATGAGATTTTAGAGAATATTCCTGATACGGCTTTAGATAGTATAAATAAATTATATTCAAATAAGTCTAATTTAACTGAAACATAGTTCCGCGCGCAATTACAGTCGATTCTTCCAGAGCAGTCTGTTGAATTTTATAATGCATTAGCTACATATTATCTTAATGCTTTTGATGATTGGAATACTGTATTAGCATCAGATTCGTGGAAAGACTATAAATTTAAACCTATTGGAATTGGAGAAAATAAATTCGGCCCAGAAGAATAGCGCCGTATTTTAGATCAATATGAACGTTTAAATAAATTATATGACCAAGGAAAAATTACTGATACAGATGCTAATCAAATTGCTACAAATTATAATTATATACTTAGATATTCTACAATATTAGATGACAATAATAAAGAAATTGTACAAAATATCTTAACTAATACTGATTTTACATTAGAAAGTTTAACTGATGCAATTAATCAAATATAGAGCAATACTGATCTTACTGAAGGAGAAAAATAGACAATTGTTACTAAATTAACTGCTATTTTATCTGCGATACCAGTAAATATAAATACTACTATTGAAACATATTTAGATGAATATGCTGAGAAAACAGAAAATTTAAGTAAAGACTTATCTAAAGCCGCAAAAGGTATGACTCAAAAAGATGCCTAGAAAATGGCGGATGATTTAAAAATAGATACTAGTACTAAATATTTTGATGTAAAAAAAGGCAAATTATTCTTAAAAGATACCAATTTATTATATAATTCATATTTTGGTGAAGATAGTAGTTTAAGTAAGTTAAATGAAAAAATTGGTCAATAGAAAGAAGAATTAAAAAATATAAATCCAACTACATTAACAGAATCTAAATTTGATCATATTAGTGCTGATGAAGTTACTTCTATTAATAAGGCTTGGACTGATTGGTCTAAAACCAATGGAGAAGATTGGCAAACCTTTATAGAATATTATTTTACTGGGCGCATTAATGAAGTTAAATAGTTATCTGAACAATTAATGAATTCTATTCGCATGGAATCAGCAATTGATAATGGTAATTTAGAAGAAATTATTAAGGCGGCCGCTACTGGAACAGCTAGAGAAATACCCAAATCTTTAACTGCATAGTTATAGCAAAGTCTTCAATCTGGTGATTTTAATGATTTAATTGCTAACAGTCAATTATCTCAAGAATTTAAAGAACAATTGCCAGTAATGAAAGATGCTTATGATCAAGCAAATAGTACTATTCTAACTAGTCTTACTAATAATATTGGCGCCGGTATTGAATATATTGAAGCAAATGATTATAATCGTAATTTATTATCTGATATGGCAAAGAGTGGTTTAGCTGAGTTAAATAAAGACGCAAGTGGAGAAATTATAGGTGCTACTATTAATAATACAATAGATGATATAGATACTATTTATAATTTCATTAAAAATTATACCACTCCAGATGGCTTTGATAAAACTGAAATATTGGCTAAATTAAAATAGCAACAATATACTACACGTACAAAAAGTGGCACTTTAGCTGAAATTGTTAAGAATATTGATGCCATTAGTGCAACTGCTGTAGAAAGTTTTAAAGCGGTTTGGGGTGATACAGCAGAGATTAGAGCTCTTTTCCAAGATAATAGTAATGGAACATATAAAGCTACAGAAAATTTATAGGTTTGGATTCAAAACCATTTAGAAGAATTAAATGACTCTGCCAATACTGCTGCATAGGAAATGCTCGCTTAGATATTTGATAATAATTTGTCAAGTATTAAAAATGCTGTATCCTACGTGACTTCCGGCGCGAAAAATTAGTCTGAAATAGAAAAATTAATTACCACGGCGAAGAATGTTGGAGTTACTATAAATCAAAGTGATTTTTCCTTCGATGCTATTGTTAATGCCTGGACTTTAGACTCTGTAAAAATGTAGGAGTATGTAAGAGCATAGGGACAAGCGCTTATTAATACAGGCTTAATGACTCAAGATCAACTTGATAATTATCTTGAGGCTAATATTAAATAGTAGCTCGCGGGCGCGATTGATATTGATAGTTTTTTATAGGCTGAAAGGCAAGGAGAGGGTAGTTAGGCTAGAAATCTACTAATTAAATAGATTGAAAATTATAGAAAAGCTTATTTACCAGAAGAAGCTTAGTTGTGGCCAGAAAAGGATATAAAAGAATATTTAGAAACTGGCGCGAAAGCTTTGGCTCAAGCTGATGTTGCGATTTTAGAAGCAGGTGGCACAGCTGCAGTAGAAAAAGCCTAGGAACTTGCAATATTAGCTCATAAAGAATTATCTTAGGAACAAATAGATTCTTATTATTATGCCCAAATAAATCGTCTATAGGGCTTCGCTGATAGTATCGCTAATTTAACTAAAGGCTCATATGTAGCTGAGGGTGAATTTAGAGATATTTTAGCTCAAGTTGAAGTGGTTGATGCAAACGGCATAGTAACAAATATTGAAAAAGCTGCTTAGGCATATAAAAAAATCTATGATAAGATGAATCTCACCGGTGAAAAAACTGCGGCTTCCCTAAATAAAGTTTATGCTTAGTATTTAACTGAAACTGAACGTGGCGATATTGATGCCATTGAAGTTATGGGAAATGCTATGGGTATGACCTATGATGCATTGGGAACATTACTCGGTAAATATGGTGAAAATCTAGAAACATGGATGGGAGATAATACTGACCTTTATGAAAA
>Ga0247609_10002128_pt1 | contig 21648 bp, 16 predicted proteins | sample 172DNAGHGlowgp2_FD_193487 | JGI IMG/M metagenome (GOLD analysis project Ga0247609, IMG submission 193487) | Sheep rumen microbial communities from Palmerston North, Manawatu-Wanganui, New Zealand - 1728 DNA GHGlow gp2 | ecosystem: Host-associated > Mammals > Digestive system > Stomach > Rumen ...
AGCTCGTTGCTGCCGTTACCCACGGCAATCTGTTCGCGCTTCACGCCGCGGAACTCTGCAATCTTTCCGATGAGGTCGTAGCTGCCGCCATCCGGATAGAGGTTCACTTCTTCCAACGCCTTGCGGGCCTCTTCCATGCCCTTCGGGCTCGGGCCAAAGGGGTTTTCGTTGCTCGCGAGTTTGTCGATGTCTTTCGGGTCGAGGCCGAATTCGCGGGCGGTGTAGGCGATGGGCTTGCCGGTCACGTAGAGCGGCTGTTTCAAGATGTGCTGTTGTGCGAGTTCGTTAATGTCCATAGATATATCCTATTTCTGTTTTTTGCAAAATATAGTTCTTTTGCCATCAATCGCCTGGCTTGCTTTTATTAGTTTTGAATTACAAGGAGTTGATTATGCGTTTTTTTGTCCCTACAGATATCTATGTCGAAAAAAATTGTGTCAAGAAACATGCGCGGAATATGCTGGCGGTGGGAAAACGCGCGTTCATCGTTACCGGGCGCCATTCCGCTGCGGCAAACGGCTCCTTGGACGATGTGACGGAAGTCTTGAACGAGGGAAAGGTCCCGTTTCAAGTTTTCAACGAGGTCGAAGAAAATCCATCGACGGATACGGTACGGAAGGCAACGCTCTCCGCAAGGGACTTCAAGGCGGACTTTATAATCGGTATCGGTGGCGGTTCTGCGATTGATGCTGCAAAGGCGATTGCGCTGCTCCTCCTGAACCCGGACGTGGATGCTGATGACCTCCACAAGGTTCCGAGTTGCTGGCTCGACCACGCTCCTGTCGTTGCCGTCCCGACGACATGCGGTACGGGCTCTGAAGCGACTCCGGTTGCCATAATCACGAATCACAAGATTGGTCTCAAGAAAAGCATTCCGCATGTAATTTTCCCGGAGCTTGCGCTTGTGGACGGAAAGTATCTCGCTTTTGCAAAAAAGCAATTGATTGTCAATACCGCCGTCGATGCCCTTGCGCACATGGTCGAAAGCATCCTCAATGTGAAATCGAATGAGTTCAACCGCATGTGCCCGGAATATGGACTCACGCTTTGGAACGAGTGCAAGGAATCCCTCCTTTCCGAGAAAAAAATCGATGCGGGCTTATATGAAAAACTCATGCTTACATCGACGATTGCGGGCATGTCTATTGCGCAGACTAGTACTTCTGTGCCGCATGGCATGAGCTATGACCTCACGGTGCATTTGGGAACTCCGCACGGCCCCGCAGTCGGTTATTTCCTTGCCGCCTACACCGAGGTTTGCGGTAAGTCCGTCCCTGAAGATGTCCAGAAAATCCTGTCGCTTTTGTCGCTCAGGGATATCGGAGAATTCGCGGCCATGCTTCATAGCCTTATCGGGACATGCTCCGTTACGCGCGAGATGCGGGACAAGTTTGCCGCGGCCATGAAGGTAAACCATTCAAAGCTTGACCTTGTCCCAGGGGGAATCAGCCCCGAGGACGTTGACTATATTTATGAAAAATCTTTAATCGTTGAATCGTAAAATTCCAAGGAACTGTCATGAAATTAAAAAAATCTTTGTTTAAGGTTTATCTTGCGTGTGCCATGGCTGCTTTCTTTGCGGCATGTACTGCAACTGGCGATTTCGTAGGCGGTGATGAAGACGAATTGTCGTCTAGTGTTCAAAAAAATTCTTCTAGCAGCGTTGCTGAGTCATCTAGCGCTAGTGTAAAGAGCATTTATGATGCGGTGGAGGAATCCGGCCTCTATACGACAAAGGATTCCGTGGCGGCGTACTTGTGCAAATTCGATAAATTGCCCGCAAATTATGTCGGCAAGAATGAGGGGAAAAAACTTTATGAATCCAAAACGGGTAAGACGTTTGAAAAATGGAATTTTAACCCATGGGCCACAATTAACGTGATGATTGGCGGCGACAACTTTGATAATTTTGCCTCTAGTCCAAATAATTACCACGAAACGTTGCCTGAGGGTTCTTACCACGAAGCCGATGTGGAGTATTCCGCCAAGAATCGCGGAACCAAGCGACTTGTCTATCAGCCGGATTGCGTAATCTACTATACTGCAGACCACTACGAGACTTTCACTAGGCTGGAAGTGCGGTAGTTTTTTAACTGTAAAAATCTTTGACATTGCGAAAAATAGCCGTTTTTGTAAGAAAACGGCTTTTTCTGTGCTTTTATTGGATTGAAATTCTTGACAAAATGTCTAAAAATTAAATGCAAAATTGCGCTCTATAATGATTTTTGGAATATAGATTATATCATGGTGAAATTATAAGGAAGTTGGTGAGATGTTTGAAGTTCCAAATCGATTTTTAGCAGTGTTGTGCGGACTGGCTGTTTGTGCGTCTGCGGCGGTGGATCAGTGCAAGCCGATTGGCTGGGCGACTCGTTCGGGCCGTACCTCGACCGCGTTTGAAGTGACTGGTGGCGGAAATGTGGCTCCCGTTACGGTGAAAACTTTTGCTGATTTGCAAAAATACGCGAAGGATTCCTCGCCCCGTGTCATTTACATTGACGGAACGCTTGGTAGCGGGTGGAGCGGGCGAACAGGGGACCGCTTGAATATCACGGGTTCCAACAAGACCATTATCGGGCTTAAGCCGGGAACGGTGCTTAAAGCGCCAATCCATATCAGCAAGGCGTCTAATATTATCGTCCGCAATATCGTGATTCAAGGGCCGGGCAGCAATGCCGACCAAGCTTGGGACAACCTCACCATTGAAAATAACGGTTCCAAGAATATTTGGATTGACCATTGCGAATTCTGGGATGGCCAAGACGGTAATGCCGATGTTGTCAAAGGTGCCGACAACGTTACGTTTACTTGGTGCATTTTTGGCTACAAAAAAAAGAGTTCACACAACCTTTCGAACCTCATCGGCAGTTCTGACGACGAACCTGAAAGCGAAGGTAAGCTGAACGTGACTTATATGTTCAACTGGTGGCAAGCCGCGAACCAACGTAAACCGCGCTGCCGTTACGGAAATGTCCATGTGGTCAACAACTTGCTTACGGGTAATGCAAGCATCACGAACGGTACGGACGTGCTTGGCGTTTCGGCGGGCCACATGTGCAAAGTGCGCACAGAAAGGAACGTGTTCATCAACGAGGCAAATCCTATTTATACGGGCAATGCGAATGGCACGGGCGTAAACGAAGTTATAGACAACATTTTCACGAACTGCTCGGGCAACACGAGAGGGACGGGAACGTCTTTTACTCCGCCGTATGAATACGAAAGCTTTATGCTCAAGGCGAGCGAAGTCGAGGCCGCAGTGAAGGCAAATGCGGGCGCAACGCTCAAGAGCCCGACGGAATGCGATGCGAATTATGTGGAACCGCCTCCTCCGACACCGGATAAGCAATATCAAGCAGAAAAGGGTACAATCACGGGCGGCGCTTCTGAAAATAGCAACGCCGGTTACCACGGTGACGGCTACGTGAATTTTGACAAGGGCGGCGATGTCGTCGTGAAAGTCAAAGTCGATACTGCAGGTCAGTACAAACTAAGCATCGATTTCACGAACGGTTCGGGTGAGGAACGTTCTTTGGCAGTGAGCGCTGGTCTGGATACTGCGACAACAAAGTTTAAAGCGACGAGTGGCTGGAGTGTCTGGGAAACCGCTGATGTGTTGATAAATCTTGCTGCTGGCGAGAATGATGTGAAATTTGCGACGGTTGGCGGTAACGACGGCCCGAATATCGACCAGTTTGATGTGACGCTTGTGAAAGCAGCCGTTGTCAAGCCGGATACGACAAAAAAGGATACGACAGCTCGCGATACAACTGCAAAGGATTCATCTAAAACGAGCATTGCAAAAATGTTGCCTGTGATGGCTCCGAGCGTTTACCGCATAAGCCTTTTTAACACGAAGGGTGCGTTAGTGCGCCGCTTGAATGTGGAATCCGCGAATGTTAGTGACGTTACATGGATGACGCACGGACTCCCGGCTGGTATTTACGTGATGCAGCTGAAAGGTGCTGGCGTCGAACGTCGCAAGTTTGTGGCGGTGAAGTAGCTTTTAAAGTTTCTGCAAAAAATCAACAAGTTCGCAGTTCAGCGAGTTGTTGAGGCTATCCGCTTTTTGGACGGTATGGTTTGCGTCGCCTTCGAAGTCGTGGGCGCGTTCTCCGCAGATGTCGATGCCAAGAATCTTACGATTTGCAGTGAACGATGTGATGTAATTTTTGAGCGATTCCACGCTGAGCGAACCTTGATCCCAGTTGGTTGCGGCGAAGGCGGGGGCGAGTGCGTCTTTGTCGATGGAGATGTAGAGGGAATGTGGAGACGAAAGACGATAGACGAAAGACGATAGAGTGGTTTGTGGCGAGATAGTGTTTAGTTCGCTTTCGCGGATGAATGTGATTTTTTGCAGCAGACTGCTTTTTGTCTTGCCATCGCTGGTGTCCGAGGCCGCTGCGAATTCCTGTTGAATTTCTTCGACTAGGCGGTTTGCGACTCCGATGATAATGACGTTTTGAACAAATTTATTGTTTTCGAGAACTTCTAAGACCCAGCCACCACAGCTTAGAATCCCGCCGAATCGCGGCGGTTGCATATCGGGATGATGGTCGAAAACGATGAGCGTGAACGGTTCTTGGATTCTGTCCGTCCAGAGTTTGCTCATGTAATGATAATTGCCGTTATCGAAAAAGTGAATTCCCGCGGTTGTTTCGGCGCCGTCGATTAATTCGTTGATAGCCTTTACGGCGTCATCATCACAGTAGCAGTCGGTGCCGACGATTTTCGTGCAGTCGAGCCAGCGAATATCTTTGCTCGTCTTTGCTGCGTTGCGCAGTTCCTGCATAAAGGGCTGTGCGGCGTAAACACCCGTAAAATCTTGAACCGTGATTTTCATGTGTTAAAACTAGAATATCTTTTGCCTTTATAAAAAGTGATAGCGATTCAGTATGTCGTGCAATTCGTCACGCGAACAATACATCATCAGGTCGATGATGCTCAGGTCAGGGACAAACTCGTCAGAGCGTTGCTTGTAGCGGATGTCTTCGTTGCGACGCAAAAAACTGAGGTTGATGTCTCCAGCCTCTTTCCAGTGTGCCTTGTCGTATAATTGCATGCCAGTTCCCGAAGGGTTTATGTAATTAGTGATTCCGAAGTGGTGACAGATACGGAATACTTTATCCTCAACGTGTTTCAGCCCTTCTTTGCTGACCTCTGATGACTGGTGAAATTCTGTGTTGATACCCAAATAGGCGGCAACACTCTTGATTTGCTTGGTTAGGTAGCGCGCCAAGTCGGGTTCCTCGTCAAGAAGAATCGGCTCGATGACACTCATTGCGTCAGCGTAGTGGGGAGCCTTGTGGTAGTTGTAATAGAGTTTACGTATTGTTCGTTTGATGTGTTGTGTACAGATATGACGCTGTAGTTCGTTGATAAGACGGTTCGGTGATTTTCCGACAATGTCGATGCCTATCATTTCCGGTTGATTATCTTGATTAAGTATTCGATTGCGACCAATCCATCCACCCTTAATAAATTTACCATCGTCGTAAATAACGAACACATCTACAGCATGGATGAGCTGCCAGTAGCCAATGTACGGAAAAAAGTATGGTTGCATGATGGCAATCTTCATGTTCATCACTCCACGGTTCTTTCTGGCTGGTAACATGCTGCTATGAGCTCTTGCCCTTTGGCTGATTTGAGCCAAGAAGTCAGCCGATGCAGATTTTCATTGGGATGATCCTTGCGGTATATCATATACAGATCATCTTTTAATGGATAGTTTGGGTCGGTCACCGCAGTTCCGTCAACAGCTATCATGTGTGTCTGGGTGTTTGCATACATGCGAGTATAGTATGACCAAAATGTATAGCAGATGCCGAAAACGTCCTTTGCCACATCGTCAATAATATCCGGCATGGTGTGTATTTCGTGATGATTCTCGTCAATATTGTTTCCTTTGACGATTTTTTCAAACGCCGTTTGACTGCCGTTGCCACGTTCTAATTGATAGGTGTGAATGGGCTGTTGTTTTCCGCCCAGTTCGCTCCAATTGCTGATGCGACCAAAATAAATGTTTTGTATTTGGGAAATAGTCAGGTTGTTTACAGGATTGTCTTTATTCAACAGGATGGCGATGGGTTCCGTCCATATTTTTTCTTTGACAATGGGGAACCCTGTTTGTTCAAGCTGATGATTCAAAATTTCGTTGCCGTCATTCCCAATCAGCAAGTCTGTTTTCCCTTCGGCCAATTCTTGAAAACCAATGCTGGTTGCAACGCGTTTAAGCCATTGCATCTCGGTAAAAGCTACTGGCTCAAGAATGGCTTGGGTGACTTCCGCCATGAATGGCCAAAATGCACTGACGACATCAATACGCAAGGAGGCGTCATCGAGATGAAAATCTGCCTGATGGTTGCGCAAAACATTTCCCTTGCGAAAGGGTATGAACTGTCGGGCATCCACCTTTAAAATTGTGTTCATATTTTAGCCCTACGGTGCAGTTATAGCACATTACAGTATTGCTTCAGTTTTTCGTCGTCACTGTGGATGACGCTCTTCTTGCGGTCATCTACTTTATTTGTTACGGGAGCACTGCTGGTGCGGATCATGCCACTATCGAAATAGCGGTCGTCCATGCACAGCATCATGCCACAGACGTAATCGTCATAATGCTTGCCTTCCCATTCACAGGGGTAAGTCCGCTGCTTGATGAATGGTTGCAAAATGAATCCACCATTCTCGCTAGCCGCGAGGTTTTTCTTCCACGTTTCATCATCGGTCATCACGCCGGCATACAGTCCAACGCTTTTGCCCAAGTCGTAAGGCTTGAGGATGTATTGGTCCTTATGCGTCAGGGCGTCTTTCCATATTTCTGGATGACTGCTGAACATGTAGGTGGGGATGGTGTGTTCACGCAGAAATTTTGTTTCTTCTTCCGTGAGGCATTCCCGTGTGAAATCGTCCACGAAAATGAGGTGCAAAAAGCGCTTGTCGTGAGCAAGGAAGATAGTGCGGAAGTCATTGATCATACGCACGTCTATCATGGCTTGCAACGTTTCCATCTTGAAGGACAGAAGGTCTTCTTGATTGAGAGCGCTGAATACTACGGCGTCGTGACTCCATTTGTCTATATGCTCTTCGACCTCGTTGGCTTCATAGACGGTCACTTCATGTCCGTAGTACTCATAGAATTTTTTGTAAAGGGCTATTTCGCTCGTTCGGTCGCTGCTCTTCAGCACGTAAATGGGTCTTTTTGCTGGGATAGCATCGCGCATATAGGTCATCAATTCATTGTACCGGTTTTCCCAAGAAGTGTCGGGATGGGTTGCCATGAATTGCTCGGCCTTGATCACCGAGGGATAGCTGAACCAGATTCCATGCCCAAAGAAACGGCTGGTAATTTCGACCAACAGCAGCTTGCCTTCTTCGCTGATAAGGTAGTCGGGCCTGTAGGCCCCTGCACGGAACGGGTAGCAGCTCTGGCGATTCAAAATTTCCATCACCTTTTCATTTAAGGGCATGTATTCCGGTACCCATTTACGGTAGTGCTCCGCCATGTAGGCGATGCATTTATAGAGCAAAGCCTGCATACGTCGCAATTCGTCGCGACGTTCTGATGTTATCAGCATTGGTTTAGCGTGATACCAGCGATGGTAGTAGTCTGTTTTGTCAGCAAATAGCTGAAAACAGACTTCTTGACACGAACGTTCTTCGTTTTTCATACTTTACTTTTCACTTCTAAAGAGTTTCGACTGATAACCAAGGCACTGGAATCCGTTATGGTTGATGATGGGGATGATGCTTGTGGGTACGTTCAGCTGGCTGCGAACCCAGAAGCAAATGCTGGTGGACATGCCGATGGTTTCGGTATATTTCATCAGACGCTGGATGTTTTCAATCGAAAGTGCTCGGTTGGGGGCTGTACGTCCGCGCTGCTTGCGATGGTCGGCGTTCTTCGGGCTGATATAGTCCATGTAGAGGTCTCGTTCCATCGTCTTGTCGAAGTGTCCAAGCCATTGTCCCAGCTGGGCCAAGTTCTCCATGCAGGCTGTGAGGAATTCGGGCTTGTAATTCACGATGCCTGCGGCGTGGAGCATGTCGAAAAATTCCTTGATACGCTCGTCGGTGAGGTAGGGGACGACGATGGGTTGCACCAATGCAGAGTTGGCGAGAATGCCTCGTTCCTGACACATCTGCACGGCACCGAGACGTTCTTCGATCGGGGCGGCGAAGGGCTCCAGAAGGTTTCTAAAGGCGGTGGGCATGATGCTCACGGAAGTGTTGAACTGCATTTTGTCTTTCAGTTGCTCGAAGAGGTCGAGAATGGTTTCGCCTTCGTTTTCCACCATGAGGTGTTTGGTGCCGGCTTTCGATGCGATGAAGAGGCGGGCGTTGGAGTTGGGGTATTTCTTGAAGTGGGCGATGAATTCACGTAAAATGCGGTGAGCGATGCCTGTATAAAGCGTCGGCTCCTGCAACGCTTCGGTCTTGGGAGAGAAGTAGTAGTAATGGTTCCAGTTCTTGCCACGGCTCAACTCGACAATCTTCTTTTCGATTTCCTTTTTCTTTTCCGGAGCTTCGACGATAGCCTTTGCCAATTCTTGCAGCAGTTGGCTGCGTTCCTTGATGTCTTCTGGCGTAACGGCGTTTGGGTTTTCGCTGCATGCTCCGTTCATCTCTTCCAAGAGCTTGCGCACGTAAAGGTGGTAGTTTTCGTAAGCCACGAGTTTCTGTTCATGCACGCCGTCGGTTACCAGACAGTACTGGCATCCCAAATGACAGCCCTTGATGGGGTTGATTTCGAAGGTCAGTGTCGGGCAGCGTCCGGTGTAGTTGTGGATTTCTGTTTCCACTTTATCGGGATCGCAATCTTCCAAGTAAAGCACGGACTTTGGAATGACGCAGTGTTCTTCCAGACGCTTCTTGAACATTTTGGACCCGCGGATGAGCCCTTGCAGTGTTTCTTCAGAAGGTTCGATTGTAACTCCGAGCTTTTTCAGATAATCGGCATCGACAATCTGGGGCTGGAAGCCCTCAAGGTTGTATGCGTTAATATCATGCTCGTATAGGTTACGCATTTCTATAGACTGTTTCGACATGTGAATTCTTTAATTTAAAGTAAAAATTTTGCCTTATTTCTTTTGTTCAAGAAATATATAATTCTTTTTTACTGGAGAAAAAGAATATAAATATGCGATAATGCCGTTAAAAAGAGATTTCGGTTAAAAAGTTATTTAAACCGTTTGCAAAAACTGCAAGTTTGGCAGAAGGGGTGGCGTAGTTCGTGCTGTGCGAAGCCGTCTTTTATATTTTGCGCCATTGGACTGTTGATGATTTCTGCAAGGCTTTGTTCACCGATGTTGCCGAGTGTAATTTGTCCGCTATGGTCGAGGCAACAGGCGACAACGCGGCCGTCATGGAGAATGGCAACGTGCGTGTCTAAAGCGCGGCACGTGCCAACAACGATTTTGCTGTTAGATCCTTCGACGTCGCATCTATCGATGCTTTGCTCAGGATGACTCAAGCTCAGTGAGCCGGTTGATGAGCCTGTCGAATTAGTCGAACTGCTCTCGTCTGAACTGGGCCATTCAAATCTTGTGTCTTCGTGGAGGTAAAGACGGCCAGTGATGTTGAAACTCTTGTGGCGGCTGCAAAAGTGCCCAGGCGTGACTTCAGTGCCGAATGTTTCATGGATGCGCTTGAGCATGTAGTTATTCCACGGAGAGGCTTCTTCGGCACCGACGTTCCAGAGTCGCAAATTGATATAGAGGTCCGGGCGTTCGATGGTGGCGATTCGGCAGAAGTCGAGTACGTTTTGCAGATATCGCTCTGCTGTTTCGCGGGGGAGTTCGGCGTATGCGTGTGTTGAAAAATTGACTTGACGGACGGCGGGGCTTGCAAGAATCTGGCGGCCTGTACGTTCGATGGTGGTGCCGTTTGTCGTAAGTGTAAGCTTTAAGGGAGTTTGTTCTAGCTTTTTGACGTAATGTGCAAAGCCAGGATGGAGCGTGGGTTCGCCAAGGACGTGAAAATAGACGTTTGTGGCTTCGATTTCTTGTGCCCCTGCGATACAGGCGTCAAAGAGTTTCGAATCCATGAACGTACGATTCGCAGAAATTGACGGATTGACTGCCGCGGTTTCATTGCCTGCCGCTGTTCCGCAAGGGCAAAAGCTGCAATGCAAATTGCAAACGTTCGTGATTTCGATATAGACGCTGTTCACGATAGCCCCCTCAACTCTATAATTGCTTCTTGGTATTCGCTGAGTTTACCAGCTTTCTTGATTTTCTTGAAAATTTTCTTGGGAATGTTGAGTTCGAGATATTCCCAGAAACTTTGAACATGCGAAAGAATTTGACTGTCGCCTTGGTACGTTTTGCAAGCGTGCTCGAAAATGATTTGGTGCATTTGGAGGAGCTTGTTTGTAAAATCGGTTTCGCTTTGAGTTCTGTATTCCGTCGCGAGGCTTGGTCGGGCGAGCAATCCGCGACCAATCATGATGCCGGAGAGTTTCGGGTAGCGCTTTTCCATTTCGCAGATTTGCGAAACGCTTGTGATGTCTCCGTTATAAACAAGCGGATGGATACATTCGCTATAAAATTTTTCAAACGACTTGAAATCTATAGCGCCTTTGTATTGTTGCTTGCCAAGCCGCGGGTGGAGCGTGATTTGCACGAGCGGTGCTTCGTTTAAAATAGGGAGTAGTGCAAATGCTTCGTCAGGGGAGTTTTGTCCGAGTCGCATCTTGACGGAAAACCTTATTGGCGCAGTTCCGTCTGCGGCGTGAGACAATTTTTTGATTTCGTCCATGATTGCCTGGACGGTTTGCGTGTCGCTTAACAGTCCGGAACCGCGATGGCGATTGACTTGCATCGGGAATGGGCAACCCATGTTGAAGTCGATTTCCGTGTGGCCTTTGGCAATTAATGCACTTGTGAGAACCTTGAATTCATCGACGCTGTTTGCGATAATTTGCGGTACTGTTTTTGCACATGTCTGTTTTTCTAAATCAGAATGTGTTTCCAAATCCCGCAGGTCTTTTTCGCGTGGCTTCCCATTTTCTATGCGCAAGAATGGTGCGTAATATGCATCGACTCCGCCAAAGATTTCCGCATGGGCTTTGCGATAAATGCCCGTCGTGTAACCTTGTAGCGGAGCGAATAGAATTTTCATGGTGGCACGACTCTTGCAGACGTTTCAAAAAAAGTGGCGGGCCTTTATTTTCCGAGGGCTTTTTTCAGCGCTCGGATGGCGTTTCCGCGATGGCTGATGCGCTTTTTCTCTTCGAGTTCCATTTGCGCAAAAGTCCTCGTTTCTCCATCGGGGACGAATAGCGGATCGTAACCGAATCCCATGTCGCCAACAGGAGCGTGGTTGATTTCGCCTCGGCATTCGCCTTCGAAAATGATGGGCTCGCTGATAACAAATTCACCTTGTTCGTTTTTTGTGACGGTCTGATATGAAAGCGCGCAGAAGTAACGTGCCGTGCGGTCTTCAATCCCTTCGAGCTTTTGCATCAAAAGGTTGTTATTTGCGTCGTCATCGCCATGCTTGCCGCAATAGCGGGCGCTGTAAATGCCGGGTTCGCCGTTCAGTGCGAAAACTTCAAGGCCGGAATCGTCGGCGAGAACGGTCGCTTCGATGTTGCGCTTGGCGAGCCATTGTGCTGTCGTGTTGGATTTGATGATGGCGTTTTCTGCGAAGGACTTTCCGTCTTCGATAATGTCTTCGTCAAATCCGATATCTTTCAATGTCTTGAATTCGTAATGGTCGGTGCCGAGAATGTGTGCAAAGTCTCTGATTTTTCCGGCACTGCCGGTCGCGATAACAAATAAACGTTTCATTATTAGGTGGTAGGTAATAGGTGATAGGTCTTAGGATTGTCTTGTGGAATATAAGTTTAGGTTTTAAGTTTGTTAGGTGGTTTAGTCGTGACTATAATTCCTAATCCCTAAAACCTAATGCCTAATTAGTAATGCTCCGGTTTCATGACAATCAAGATGGCGTCAACAACAATGCCGACTCCTAAAAGTCCTCCGGTGCAGAGCCACAAAATTCCTGTCCAGATTTTACCTTCGTAAAAACGGTGCAGTCCCAAGTATCCGAGAAGGATGCAAAGGGCAAGAGCAATCCATTTATTATGTTCACCTGTAGCGGGCATAAAGACTCCTTGTTTATTACGAGTATAATTTAGAAAATTCAAAAAGTTAAGATAGAGTCTTTTTATTATAATTCCTTTTGTGAAAATGAAAAATATCTCTATTCCTTTTTTATGCTTTGCGGGGTTTGCCGCAGGCGTGCTTGGCGTTACATCTTGTGCATCTTCGTCTGCAAAGCCTTCTGTCGAGGCTTCTAGCGAGGCGGAATCTGCTCCACCGACGAATTTGCCTCCGGCTTACGTGGCTCCGGTGGCGGTTTTTGAATTGCGCGTACTTGATTTTGACAAGCAGGTGCGTGTTGTTGAAAAGCCGACGCTTGCCGCGCTTGATTTTGCAGCGTATTTCTCAAATCCGATTCGCATGGCGGGTATGGACGAAAAACCTGAAAATTACACGGGCAAGATGGCGGGAGCAAAAGTTGCTGATTTTCCGTTCCCGATGCTGGACTCGATTTCGGAATACGAACCGGATATTGTTGCCGGTTTGACGCCTATTGCATGGGAGCCGTTTGCAAAAATACTTTATGCGCAGACTGGCGATGAAATGCTTGCAAAAACCTTGAACGAAGTTGAAGCAGTAAAATGGGATGAACCCGATGTTTTCCGTGCGTTCCAGACAGTAAGCCGTTTGTGGGGCGTTCCCGGAAAGGGCGAAAATCAAGGGAAGGTGGAATGGTGGGTCGAAGTCATGCCCGCTATTTGGACGAACCGTGCTCCGTTCTATGGTAAACTGAAATTTGTTTCGGGTGGTGAAACGGCAGAAGTCCTGAATTACTACATGACTGCCGAGATGAACAGCGAAGAGGCAATGAACTGGGCACGTACGCTTTCGTCTTATTGGTACCCGACTTTGAATACCGATTTGGAACAACATACTCCTGGTGCCGTTTGGGAAAATTCTCGTGCGAACCGTCCGTTTGCGGTAATGCGTGGAAACCCGATGGGAAAACCGATGTGGGTGGCGTTTGAAGTTCCGGCGTTCCGCTTGACGGATGAACAGTTGCGTGCCAATGCGGTTGCCGATTCGCTTGCCGCTGCCGGCGAGGTTGTTCCTGTCAACCGTACGCTTGATACGAACTCGTATGCACGTCTCGAAACGCTTGCGTCTCTTGAAAATAGCTGCCCGGCAACGCCTGCGACAAAGAAGTTCCGCGATGCGTTGAAGAAAAAGCTTTCAAAACTTCCGAAGGAGCAGAATGCGTGGGCCGATGATGGAATGCTTTGGTTCCGTCGTAATGCAAATTACCTCGTAGCAGACAAAATTAGCGGTCAAGATAGCCTCCACAATCCGCTTCCGCGAATGGTTGAACTCAAACAGTATCTGGATTCGATGAATGTCCAATTGCTGGTTGTCCCGATTCCAGTGAAAGAAGAAATCTATGCGGATAAACTTGTGAAGGGGACCCCTGCGGATTTGTGCGTGAATGTGAACGGCCGTGAATTTATCCGTGAATTGCTTGAGGCTGGAATTGATGTACTGGACCTTTACCCGTCCTTGATGGCGGCACGCAGTGGCGATGAACCGCCTCATTACAGCTACCAGCGCTATGACACGCACTGGGCATTGCCTGGCATGCTTGCCGCGATGGAACAGCTTGCTTCCCGCGTGACGCAGTACAGCTGGTATGCCGAAGCGAATCCTCAGCCGGGTAGTCTTTTGATGAAGGATACGGTTGTGCTCCGCGAAGGCGACTTGGTCGCTCATTTGCCGGATAAGGAAAAGTCCAAGTATGCCGCCGATACGCTTGCGGGCATGAAGATTTACAAGGGCGATAAACCGTACAAGGGCGGCAAAAATGCTCCGATCCTCTTGATGGGTGATTCGTTTACTGGCGTGTTCGAATCTGTTGACCAGAAGAGCGGTGGTCCAGGTTCTCTCCTTGCTTATGCGACGGGGCTTGACGTTCAGGTGCTTACGAGTTGGGGCGGTGGTCCCGGCGTTCGTGCTCGCTTGAAGAAAATGAAAAAGGACATGCTGAGCAAGCGCCTCGTGATTTACATGATGACTGCACGAGATTTCTGGCAAAGCCCGATGGAATGGGATGGCTTGTAATTCGGAATGAAATCTCTTTCGTCTAAACTCTTTTGGCCGACGTTAATTATTGTCTTTGTTGTTGCGCTTTCGCTGGTTCTTTGGAGCGGGAGCGGCAAAAATGTTTCTTATCGCGAAATGGCTTGCACGTTCGAAGAACGGAATCCGTCGTGTTTGGATTCCATTCGCGAGTGGCGTGAAGGCCTTGCTTACTTTGATAGCAGTGTCGCGGTAACACATGATACATTAAATTCCCTCAAAAGTTTGTTGTGGAATTTTTGGAACATCGAATTTGCCGGGGCGGGCGAGGCATCGGTTGCTAAAGATGCTGTGCTGCCGTTGCGTGTTCTTGCTAATCGTAAATCGGGCTGCATGGGGCTTTCGTGGCTAGCGCTTATGGTGGCGGAAACGCGCGATTTGCGGCTTGATGTCATCCTCTTGCCGGGACATGTTTTTTTGCGCTATAATTCCGCGAACGAATCGATAAATTTGGAACCCAACCGTCGCGGATTTTCATACACGGATGAAGAATATCGCGAAAAGTACAAAGACGGAAAATGGACGGGGTTGGAATTCCGTGCGCTTGAACCCAAGGAATTTGTTGGACTAGCCGCGTTCGATATTGGCAATTTGTACCTTGAAAATGACGTGCCTCGAGCACTGACCTGGTACCGGATGGCTGAAGAATTTTTCCCAAAATACCCGGGGATTCGGGCGAACCAGCAGATTGCCAAAAGCCGTTTGCCTGATTCAATGTGATTTTTCTCATTATATCGCGTCTTTACTGCTTGTTAATTGGGTTTCAATCCCTCAAAAAACTATTTTTAAGGAGAGATGTTTAAGTCAAAATGTTGGAATAGTTCCTGCCTTTCTGTCAAGGTACTTTTTTTAGTATCGTTTTTTTTCTTTGTTTCCGGATGTGATACTTTTTTTGGAGATCATGTTTGGCTCAATGCTCCGGTCGAATTGGATAGTTCCCATGATGGGCTAGTTCTTATTAAAGCTTCGAAAATTAAAAATTCAAGTGGTGGCGCTCTTGCTTTTTTAGGGACGTATCTTACTTCGGCCAAGGCAAATGAACGCCCGCAATTACGTGCAGCGCTGAATTATGACTTTTCGTTGGGCAAACACGAGGTCACCTGTGCAGAATTCAAAAGTATCATGGGAACCACTTTTGATGAACGCTGCCGGAAAAAGAATTCGGATTTATTGCCTGTGACAAAGGTGACGTATTTCGATGTCGTCTTGTTTGCCAACGAACGCAGTAAGCGCGAAGGGTATGATACCGCTTATTCCTATACATCGACGAGTTTTGATGCTGTCGGGAATTGCATTTCGATGGAAGGGCTTGTTTTTCACCCTGAAGTAGATGCGTATCGCATGCCGACCGAAGCGGAATGGATGATGGCCGCAGACAGGGCTTGGAATCCTTCTGCAGAATGGAATGCCTTAAATTCCGGTTTTGAACCGAAAAACGTTTGTTCATACACTAGGCTTAGCGGTGATTTTTGCGATATGGGCGGAAACGTCAAGGAATGGGTGTCGGATTGGCTAGGTTACTATAAGGATACGACCATCACAAATTATGTTGGTGCTCCGGATGGTGGCGTTCAAGGTGAACGTGTTATCAAGGGTGGCAGCTACCGCAACGATCCTGCAGCAATCAAGCCTTATAACCGTGGCGATGTTTATATTGTGACTTCTTCGGCCAAGTCTGATTATTTGGGATTTCGCATTGCCTTTGGAAAAATCCCGAATGCTGTTTGGATGGGCCGCGATGGAAAAGTTCGTGAGAGCAGAATCATTCCGATGGCGAGTGCTTCTGTGGTCAAGGAAAATATTGGGACGTATCGTACAAAACTTGTCTTTCGCAATGACGTGACGGGAAACTTGGCTTTTATCGATTATGTCAACGGAACGTTGTCTGTTACGGAATTCTCGGATACCGTTGATTCGTATCATCCGGATATTTCTCCTGATGGGAGACTTGTGGCTTATTGTACGGGGATGGAGGGTGTTTCCGGAAAATCGACAGTTTATGTTCGTCCGCTTTCGTTATCTTCTACAAAGCCTATTAAACTGAACATTAAAGGGAATGCGTCTATTCCGAGATGGCGTGTGCTTGAAAATGGCGATACGGTAATCGTTTATGTGTCTGATGCCGGGAATAACAAGGATGCGTCTTCGTTCAAGTCAAAAAGTACTTGGCAGGTGAAGTATGCCATGGGACGTTTCGGCGTGCCCAAGAAGCTCTTCAATGGGGCGTATCATGGCGGCGTTTCGGATGACAATTCGCTTGCTGTGACTGGGGCTCGCTTGTTGCGTGCGCATGTCACCAATAGTGAAACTGCAGCGGGTGGCCGCGATACCGTGTGGTACAATGGCGAACAAGCTTGTAACGTATCGCTTGCACATGATGGCACGAAACGCGTGGCGTTCCTCGATTTTGGCGGAAAGACTGGTGCGGAATTTGTGGGTAAAAGCTATGCGACACATGAACGTTTGTTGATTGCCGATAGTACGGGGCGCCTTATCAAGTCTATCGCGGCTCCGGACGGTTATACTTTTGATCATTCGGAATGGGTGTTGAATTATGAAGAGAATGATACTCATGGGGGCTTTATTGTAGCAACCCTCACGACTACCAGTGGTGCGCATTCAAAAATTGTCCTAGTGAATGTGAAAGATGGCTCTGTTCTGGATTTAGTGAACGGTGATGAACTTTGGCATCCGTGTCTTTGGCGTAAGGATGTCGTCGTTCCTAAAACTGCAAATCTTGATCCAGATAGTGCGGGTATTTATTTGAATCCGTCGGATAAATGGGAGTCTGTCATCATGCGGTTCAAGATGGAACTCCTTTGGAAGTACCGTGATACCGCCAATGTTGCAATCTTGGGCTCGTCAAGGCCGATGTTCGGCGTAAGCCCAAGTGCTTTGGATAAACGGTTCTTTGCCGTGAATTTTGGACAAACTCCTAATTCGATTTATATGTCAAGAGATTTTTTAAACCGTTATATTTTCAACCACATGAAAAAATTGAAATATATAGTCGTTTCTCTTGATATTGATTTTTGGCACAAAATAGATGGCCCTGATGGCGATAACTTCTTCTATACGGATTTTGACAATTATCTTGGTTATGTGTACGATGCCAATCATGATTACTGGAAGAATGGATACCCCGATGGATTGCTGGAATATACGGAAAATTCAGTGGGCTCTTCGGACGAATCCAGTTACATGAAAGACCGTGGACGTTATACCAATTCGGTTTGCCATTCGTGGCGTGATGAACCTGAAATAGAACAGGACAGTACGTATTATGACGATCACATGAATTTGATTGACGATAGTAAGGCGGCGCTTGTTTCGATTATCAAGGAGGCGGCAAAACGCAATATCCGTGTAGTCGGGCTTATTTTCCCGCAAAGTCCGGCGTATGCGAAAACGGGGGCGTTTGGCCGTTATGGACTTCGTCGCAGTACGGCGAAAAAATTGATTGATGAACTGAAGGCTTTGAATAAGAAATACCCGAATTTCGTGCTGGTGGACGAAAATAAAATGGGAAAACACGACTATTCGAATTCGATGGCCATAGATGAAGATCATCTTTGTTCTGGTGGTAGCGTTATTTTGACTTCTCATTTGAATGATTTCTTGCTGTCTTGGGAGAAAGAAAAATGAGAAGTGGTGCTTTGAAAAATTGGTTTTGGTTGGCGGTATTTCTTTTATCTGCAATTTTCGGAATGTCTTGTTCCGAAAATGACGAATTTCCGTTTAATCAATTATATTCATCTGCACAATCTTCTTCTATAATGTCTTCTTCTGCAGAGATTTCTTCGTCTTCTAAAAATCATGAAGGCTTTGTTCTCATCAATGCTAAAGGAAAATCGACGTATTTGGGTACGGATGAAAAAGGGGTGCGTAAAAGTGACACTCCAAAAATGGAAGTCAAGTTTACATATGATTTTTATATCGCCGAACATGAGGTGACGCGTGGCGAGTACAATGCTTTGCGTGAAAAATTTGGTGGTGAATGCGACGGAAAATGCAGTGATAGCATTCCTGTGACTAACGTAACGTTTTTTGATGCCGTGCTTTACGCGAACGCTAAGAGCAAGGCCGAAAATCTCGATACCGTTTATACGTACAAAAGTGCCTCGTTTAGTGAATCGGGCAGTTGCAATGAACTGGTCGGTTTTGCTTTCCATGAAAATGTGAATGGTTACCGCCTACCGACGGAGGCCGAATGGGTCTATGTCGCAAGCCAGGGTTGGAATCCTGAATATGGCTGGAATAGCGAAAATTCAGGACATGAAATTCATGATGTAATGAAGTTGCCTGCTAATGGCTTTGGTGTTTACGATATGGCGGGAAACGCTGTAGAATGGGTGAATGACTGGTTGACCTATTTTAGGACGGAACCGCTAACGAATTTTGTGGGGGGATCCGATGGCGGAAGCCTTGGTGAACGCGTTGTGAAGGGGGGAAGCTTCAGAAATGAAATCTTGATGATAAATACTTATACTCGTGGCGATATTTATACGATAACGTCTTCAACGAAAGGGGATTATCTTGGATTCCGCTTGGCGTTTGGGGCTATTCCAAAAGCTACATGGCTTGATGAGAGCGGCACTGCCAAGGAATCAGTGATAAATGTTTCAGCGGAAACTTATGAACTGAAACATTTGACAGGTACATTTGAAAACAAACTAGTATTCCGTGATGATGTTACAGGTCATTTGTCCTATATCGATTTTGGACTGGGGCTTAACTCGATAGTGGAAATCAAGGATTCCTTGCGGGCTTATCACCCAGACATTTCGCCGGATGGAAAGCGAGTGGCGTTCTGTACAGGAACTGAAGGTGTTTCGGGAAAGTCTAGCGTTTATGTGCGAAATCTTGATGAAACGGGATCTGGGCTTGTTAAATTGGATGTTGAAAATGCTGCGATTCCACGTTGGCGCGTTCTGGAAAATGGCGATACCGTCATAGTTTATGTATCAAGCGCTGCTAATAATAAGGACAATGCTTCGTTTGCGGAGATGAGTACATGGCAAGTCTCGTTTTCCAATGGAAAATTTGCAATTCCGCAAAAGTTGTTCGATGGCGCGTATCATGGCGGGGTGAGTGATGATGGAACTCTTGCCGTAACGGGTGCAAGGCTTTTGCGTGTACGTCTTGTTGATAGCGGAAATGTTCTTGCCAATGTGCACGATACCGTGTGGTATGGTGGTGAACAGGCTTGCAATGTTTCCCTTGCCAATGATGGTAGTAAACGTACGCTGTTTCTTGATTTTGGCGGAAAGACCGGAGCTGCATTTGTGGGGCAATCTTACCGTACTCACGAACGTCTTTTGGTCATGAATGCAAAAGGTGAACTTGTCCAAAGTATTGCGGCTCCTCAAGGCTATACGTTTGACCATACGGAATGGGTGCTGGGCGGTTCAAATTTTGCAGTAGCATCGCTTGTGAATTTGAACGGTGCTCATCAAAAAATTGTACTGATCGATTTGACAAAGGGAACGGTGAATGCAATAGCGGAAGGCGATGAACTTTGGCATCCGTGTCTTTGGCATTCAAGAAGTAATTTCAATAGTGAAAATCTTGATACGGATAGTGCGGGCATCTATTACACTCCCAGTGCTTACTACAGTGCGCTAGAGCTTCGCGTAAAAATGGAGCGGTTCTGGGAAAATCGCGATAAGATTACTGCAGTAGCGCTTGGTTCGTCAAGGACTATGTTTGGGCTCTACGATAAGGAAATTACTTCTTATAATTTGTTGAATATGTCATTCTCCAATGCGCAGATGACCGGAATAAATTATCTATTTACGAACTATGTAATGAATCATCTCAAAAATTTAAAGGTTTTAGTGATTGAAATGTCCCCGGACTTTTTATGGTATCCTGGTTTTGCTACGTGGACTGATGCTATTTATGACAAAGTTCCGGGCTTCAAATATGACGAAAACCATAAGTTCTGGGTTGATGGCTTGCCTGACCATTTTATCGATGCACTAAAGGTGACTCCACGTCCGGAAACAGCTTTGATGCATCCGTACAATTTGGATGATTTCTTGTTGCCGACTATAGAATGGGGACCACCAGTTTTTATTAGGGATACGACTGAACAAAATTTTGATTCTCCGGTTTATTTAGAAAACTTTAACACCTTCAAGCAGATTGTAGCGACTGCTCGTGCAAGGAATATCAAGGTTGTTGTAACGGTTATGCCTCAGGATCCTGCGTATAGCAAAACTGGAGCGTTTGGTGTCTATGGACCAAGAAGAAGCGTTGCCTACAATGTCTTGGATACGGTTAAAAGTCTTGATGTTGTATTTTTTGATGAAAATAAATTTGGTAATCATGATTACACGGATGAAATGGCGTATAATGTTGATCACTTGAGTACTTTGGGCGCAAAGCAGTTTACGCATCGGTTGGATTCTTTACTTTCAACGTTAGGAGAATGAATATGAAGTTCATCTATAAAACAGAAAGTATGATTTTGGGAGCCATGGCTACCGCCTTGGCTTTGATGGTCTCTTGCTCGGATGATTCTCCGACGCAGACAAATATGGGAAGCTCTTTGGTTTGCTCTTCTAAGGATGATTGCCCGGATGTCAAGTTGCAAGACGGTTTTGCGTTGGTTAAAGCGTCTGGAAACTATGTCGAATTGGGCACGAATTCTAAATCGGCAAAAGCCAATGAACGCCCCGAAATGGATGTCAAATTCACTTACGATTTCCAGTTGGGAAGGCACGAGGTGACTTGTAGCGAGTTCAATGCGTTGATGGGCGGAAAAAAAGGCAAATTGACTTTGGATTGCGCGAAGGATTCTCTGCCTGCGGTAAATGTGACTTTTTACGATGCCGTTCTCTTTGCCAATGCGAAAAGCAAAAAGGCGAAATTGGATACCGCCTATACGTATTCGTCTGCTGAATTTGACAAAAAAGGCCATTGCATTCTCATGAACGATTTTGCGTTTAAGCCGGAAGTCGAAGCGTTTCGTTTGCCCACGGAAGCGGAATGGATATTTGCTGCAAACCTTTCGTTTTATCCTGAAAAAAGCTGGAATGCGGATAACTCCGATTTCAAGGCGCACGAAGTCTGTACGAAAAAAGACGAGAACGATTTTTGCGATTTGCTCGGAAACGTGACCGAATGGGTCAATGACTGGCTTGGAAATTTTGCAGATACGTCCGTCACGAACTTCGTAGGTGCACCGAATGGCGGGAGTCTTGGCGAACGCGTTATCAAAGGCGGAAGCTTTAGGAGCGAATCTTCGACGATTAGTTTATATGCTCGTGGCGATGTCTATACAGTGACGGGAACAAGTGCTTCCGATTATCTAGGCTTCCGTCTTGCTTTCGGAAAAATCAAAAATCCCACATGGCTGGATGCTTCGGGTGAATCTTCCAGCGCAACGGTTTCGATAAAATCAGAAAAGCTGTTGTCCCTTCTTGGTGCGACCCGTGCAAAGCTTGCGTTCCGTAACGACGTG
>Ga0247609_10002129_pt1 | contig 21640 bp, 20 predicted proteins | sample 172DNAGHGlowgp2_FD_193487 | JGI IMG/M metagenome (GOLD analysis project Ga0247609, IMG submission 193487) | Sheep rumen microbial communities from Palmerston North, Manawatu-Wanganui, New Zealand - 1728 DNA GHGlow gp2 | ecosystem: Host-associated > Mammals > Digestive system > Stomach > Rumen ...
ATAACACATTTGTTGCAGTGGGTGCTGGTGGTTATATTTATTCATCAACTGATGGAACTAATTGGAGTGGAGGACAAGTAGATCCTGGCTATTCTGGTTATTTTAGCTCAGTAACTTATGGAAATAACACATTTGTTGCAGTGGGTGCTGGTGGTTATATTTATTCATCAACTGATGGAACTAATTGGAGTGGAGGACAAGTAGATCCTGGCTATTCTGGTTATTTTAGCTCAGTAACTTATGGAAATAATAAATTTGTTGCAGTAGGTGATGGTGGTTTTATTTACTATTCAACTGAAAAACAAGAATGTTATTATGGAAATAATTATTTGGTTCTTAATTTAGGCAACTACCTTTACAAATTTACTAATGAAACTACTTGGGAGAAAAAAGATAATATTTCTTTCAATAATGCAATTTATACTAATGGAAAATGGAATTTGCTTAATTCTAATACTGTTTATATTTCTGATGATGATTTTACAGATCCAGTAACAAGTAAGGAATTAAAACAATTTGATTATAATAAAATTATTAAAAATAAAATTTTTGATAATAAAATTTTCACTAGAGATAATTTAAATAATTGGAATAGCATTGGCTTTGAAGAAGGACAAGTAGATCCTAATTATTCTGGTATTTTTCGCTCAATAACTTATGGTAATAATACATTTGTTGCGGTGGGTGATTATGGTTATATTTACTATTCAACTGATGGAAATAGTTGGAGTGGAGGAAAAGTAGGTTCTTCTACTTTCCGTTCAGTAACTTATAGTGGTGATAAATTTGTTGTAGTAGGTCAAAGTGGCATTATTTACTATTCAACTGATGGAAGTAGCTGGACTCAAGGTATAGTTCCTGATTATTCTGGTACTTTCAACTCAGTAACTTATGGAAGTGATGCATTTGTTGCAGTAGGTCAAGGTGGTTATATTCATGTATCAACTGATGGAGGAAGTAGTTGGGATGGACTTCAAGTAGATCCTAATTATTCTGGTACTTTCAATTCAGTAACTTATAGTAATGGTATGTTTGTTGTAGTAGGTGAAAATGGTCGTATTTACTCATCAACTGATAGAGGATTTAGCTGGAATGGAGGACAAGTACATCCTGGTTATGATGCTGGACTCCACTCAGTAATTTATGGAAATAATAAATTTGTTACAGTAGGTTCTGGTGGTGGTATTTACTACTCAACTGATGGAAGTAGTTGGAATGTAGGCACAAAAAATATTAGTTATTCTTATGATTTTAACTCAGTAATTTATGCTAATAATAAATTTGTTGCAGTAGGTTCTGGTGGTGGTATTTACTATTCAACTGATGGAAGTAGTTGGACTAAGATTGAAAATACTGGTTCTTTTTGGTTCAACTCAGTAACTTATGGTGGTGATACATTTGTTGCAGTAGGTTATAGTGGTATTATTTATTATTCAACTGATGGAAGTAGATGGAGTGGAAGAAAAATAGATCCTAATTATTCTGGTGCTTTCCATTCAGTAACTTATAGTAATGGTATGTTTGTTGTAGTAGGTAGTGGTGGTAGAATTTATAACTTTAAAAAATATTTAAGCGTTGATAAAGTTATTGATTACGTTAATGACAAATTTATATTTACAAACGATACTCAAACATTTATCGAAGACAGTAACCAAACACCAGTTTTAATGTCTGTAGAAAACAAAGAATTAAAAGCAATCAATTATGCAAATAATGTTTATGTTGCATTATTCGATAATGAAATTTATACTTCTACAGATGGTATAAACTGGGGAACTCCAAAACTTCAAATTGAGCTTGCTGATAATCCTAAGTTTATTTATGACAACAACATTTGGTATTTAGTTCAAGATGGAAATATTTACAAATCATTCGATAATGGAAATACTTGGTTACTTTTTAAACCTAAAAATATTTTGAATGTTAATGGTGAATTAGTTGCTTTTGACAATAACAACATTTACACTTCTGACGATGGTAGCGTTTGGACATCAGTTTATCAAAGCGATTCTGTAATTAATCGTATTGGTTACTATAATAGTTTCTACTTAATGGCTACTCTTATAGGTGTTTATAAATCAACTAATTTAACAACTTGGAGCAATTTGCTTGATGGTGATTTCGATATTGCATCTTATGCTAATAATTTGTATTTAGCAAATGGTAATTCTGGTTATTACTATTCAATCGATGGAAATACTTGGACTGAATTTATTATAGATCCTTTACCTAAATTTACTTCAATTATTAGCAATAATGAAGTATTTGTTGCTATATCAGAAGAAGGTGTTTATAATTCATCTGATGGAATTGCTTGGATGGAACATTTTACTGATATAAGTTTCAAGAATATTGTTTTTGGAAATAGTAAATTTGTTGCAGTAAGCAATAAAGAAGTTTATTTTTCTTCTGATGGAAACGCTTGGACTAAATCAGAAAATATCATTAATAATATTACTGATATTAAATACCAAAACAATACATTTGTAATTTCTTCTGGTTCTGAAGGACTTTGGTTCTCACTTGATGGAAACGAATGGTATCAGTCAAACTTAGAAGATTTTAATATCAAAAAATTACTTTGCGGTGATAATATTTGTTTAGCCCTTACAGATGGTTCAATTTATTACTCAAACGATGGTATGTATTGGAAGCAGTCAAATATAGAATATGGTGAATATCTTGAGTTTAATAAAACTGAAAATATTTACATAGCTGGAAGTATTGATGATAAAGGTTTCTACTATTCAAACAATGGTAAAAAATGGCAGCATTCAAACATTACAGTTGGTAATGTAAAAACAATTGTTTGCGGTGAAGACAAATCAATTATCTTTACAGAAGACGGCACTATTTGGTATAGCAATACCTAAGTTAATTAAAAGGATGAAAAACGAATGACAGTTAGAGAAATATTTAATAAAGAATTTTTATTTGAAAGTGTTAAAAAAAACAAGTATCCATATAAAATATTTTACAAGTTGGATATTTCTCTAATTAAAAACAAAGAGGGAGAGCCTCAACCAGAGGCTACTCCTGAACAAAATCCTATACCGCCAGAAGTCAATACTCAAGCGCCTGCTCCAGTTGCTACACCAGCTCCAGAGCAAATGGCCCCTGCGGCAGCACCTGCTCCAGAGCCTGCTCCAGAGCCTGCTCCAGTTGATAATCTTCAAGGACTTCCAGAACCTGCTTTCTCTGTAGTTACAGAAGACGATAATGAAGAAACAGATTCTCAAGAAGTTACTGATGACAATGTAATCGTAAGAAAACTTTCTGGAGAAATAGAGCTTGATGAAGAAGATGTAGATAATATTCAATCTATTGATGACATTTATCAAAAACTTCAGGAAGAAAAAAATAACAATGCAAATATTCTTGATGATTTATCATTTGAATTATTAATGAATTTAACATCTACTAACCAAATTCAAGAAGATTTAAAAAATAAACTTGATGTTAAAAAGAGTAGTATTTTTGCTGAAATAATTTATGGTAAAAAGAAAGAAGAATCTGTAGGTGTTAGATTAATTAAAAGAAAAAATTCTGATTTAGTAACTAATTCAATGCTTGTAGATAATCAAATAGTAAATTCACAATTTAATAAGAAAAATCTCGATATTAAAATAGTTGATATGAGGAATGACGAATACAGCGACGAACAAAATCATTAAGAGTAAAAAATTAAAAACTTGTTCTGTAATACTTGAAAGCAGTTCAGTTGGTAATTTTGTACTTTCTTGTTTTGATGAAAATAAAAAACTCATCAAAGCAAAAGTGTTTGTATCTTCTCCAAATAAATCAATTGATAGATTGGTAAGATTAACTGCTTGTAGAGAATTTAGAGTTTGGATAAACACATATTATAAATTTGGGTATTTAGAAAATGATGATTCTCAAATACTTGACAAATTTAATTAGTTTTGTATTGTTGTAATATGAAAGAAAATAAAAATTATTTCGATAATGAAAAAGTCACAGATTTAATAATTAAGTATCAACAATCTTTAGTGTTTGATGGAGATAAGATTATAAAATCCGATAAAACCATTGAAGAAGAAATTATTAAAAATTTAAAACTTATTGTTAATGCTATAATTAACAAATATTCTTTATGGAGATTCGACGAGGTAGAAAATCTTCAAGCCGAAGCAATTGTTGAATGTTGGAAGTATATTCCAAATTTTGATCCCTCCAAGGGAACTTGTTTTAATTTATTTAGTTTGATATGTAAATATCACTTAATTGGCTACACAGCTAAAGAACATAAAAATAGGCAAAATGCTGATGTAGATATTCATCCAGAAGTTGAATCCAGAGAAGAATTTAATTATTCTTTTTTCTTAGAATCACTTGAACAATTCTTTATAGAAAAAATCAAAACACATTTTAAAGACAAAGAAGAAAAATACTTAGAACTTACTGCTATACTTATGGAGTATCTTGATAAAAATGGCGGACAAGTTTTAGGAAAGAATGATTTATTTTCAGCCTTTAGGGGGTATGGCTATAAACTTTCTGATTATAAAAACTTCATAAAAGATATGGAACAGTTCAAAGAAGAACTTTATGATTTAGTAAGATAATTTTATGTATGATTTTTATGATGCAGTTGAAAAACATTATGTAATAAATTATTCTAATGGTAATGAAACTGAAAGATCTTTTTGGCAAAATGTTGGAAAGATTGTAAATAAGAAAGAAATTTTCGAACAAAAAAATTCTATGTTTGAAAAAATTTTAAAAGCAGGAAATGATTATATTTCGGGTAGAAAATGGCGTACGAAGCAGAATTAGATGAAAAGGATATTGAAAAAGAAATTTTCGAAGATGAGATAGACAATGCTTTATCTTTGATAGAAAATGATGAAAAACAATTAGTAAAAAAAGAAGAAATCACTCCAGTAATTAAGCAAGAAGAAATTACTATTAATGATATTACTAAAATAGCTCTTGATTCTTACAGAGATATTCAAAAACATTCGGATGAAATTTATGATGCTTTTTACGGTAATGTAGCAACTAGACAAGATCGTTCAGACGTAAGTAAGCAAATGTTAACTGATTCTCAAAGACTTAAAATAGAAAGCATTAATGCATTAACAAATTTAGCAAACGCAAAAGCAAAATTAATAGCAGCACAGGCAAAAGCAACCCAGGGAAATGTTGGAATTTTTATTGACACAAAGAAAGGCGAAGATTTAGGTATTAATTTAGCAAACTTAAAAGATTAATTTTTTTAGTCACCGAGTAGACATTTTGAGCTCAAGTGACGACACCAGAGTCTGCTGTACATCATACTAAGTACCAAGTAGCATTGTACTTGACTGCAGAAGACTTTGGAGTTATTATTTTCACAGAAGGAAGGAAAATGAAAAGTTGTTCAGTAAATAATTATCTCCAGAGAGATGGATTTGTAATGGTTAGTAATCTTCTTATAGATTACCAAAATGAATTAGGATTAAGTAATTCGGAACTTAATTTTATTATTAAAACACTTAGACATAAAGAAAATTACAAACTACATGATAATCAATTAGATCCAACTGTATCTAAAAGAACTCTTCAAAGGTATAGAAAAAAGCTTACAGAAATTGGTTATCTTGAATTTAAAGTATGGAAATACACTGATGAAAAAGGTCATATTCATACTGAAGGAATTACTTATGATTGGACTAATCTTGAAAAAAGATTACAAGAAATCTCTGATGCAAAAGCAGCAAAGAAAGAAGCAGAAATTAATCAAGAAGCAGAAGATTATATTATTGAATTTGGTGAAAATTCACCAATGGCAAAATTCTTAACAGACTGGGAAAATCATTATGGAGATACTTATTTCTTAAATCCACTTGAAAAGAATTGGTATAATAATTTATCTAAAGAAGAACAGGAACTTATTGGTAGAATTTTTGATTATTGCGAAGATAATAAATTGTTTAAGTCTATAACTCCAAGATTGGCATTATTTATGAAATCTAAACAAAGATTTAATCAACTGAAGAGATATGCAAAAGATATTCCTGAAGAATTTGAAGTTCCAGATCATGTAGAAGTAGAAGAAAGAGAATTAACAGTGGAAGAACAAATTGAAAAACTTAAACAAGAAATTAAAGAATTTGAAGAAAAAGGAGAAAAAATAGCAGCTTCTGTAAGAAAAGAATGGTTAAAAAACTTGACAAAAAAATAATAGGTGCTAATATAAATTTAAAAGGAGAAAAAATAAATGGTTTTTAATTACACATTAATTTTGATAGCAACTATAGCAGTTGTTGGTATTATGGAACTTTTGAAGAACTTCCTTCCAGAAAACGTTAATAAGAAGATTTTGACTGGTATCTCTTTGGGATTGTCAATAATCGCTGGTGTGGGATTTAGTTTTGCACTTGGTGTAACTGGAGCACTTTCTATTATTGGAAATACTGCAGCAGTAATTGGTTTGGTTCAAACATCATATAATTTTGTTTTGAAACTTATACTTCAAATCATTGAAAAAATTAAAGAAGAAATCTCTGAAATAGTAGATTAAAACTTTTCAAAAAAATACTTTCCTTAAAAACGGCTTAGCGATAAGCCGTTTTTTTGTTTAGAAAGTTAATATAAAAGGAAACCAGTATGAGATTTGATAATTATACACCAGATGTATTTATAGAAAACTTTAAAAAAGATAGTGAAGTTTTTGGTGAAGAAACAACACAAGCAATTTATGAAGAAATCTTTTCAACCATAATAGGAAAAAATGTAAAACTTGAAAGTTTCGTAGAAGAATTGAGAGATTTTGATAATTTAACAGAATCCCCATTAAACCCTCCAGCAGATATGCAGCAAGCAATAGCAAATGCTGAACAAGCCAGACAAGCAGTATTAGCAAATGGAAAAGCTGGTGGCTTATCAATGCAATCTTTGGCAAACATAATGAACAAAGAAGCAATGAAAAATGGTATGCCAAAAGCAGATATTAAGTTTTATAATGGTTTAAAAAATGAAATTGTTGCAAAATCTGATAAAGCAGCAGCAGAAGCTTTTAAGGCTTCTTTGGAACAAAGTTCTGCAGCAAAAGCAGCTCTTAATGCTGCAGGTGGTGAAAAAATTTCTTTTCTTTCAAAAATTGGAAAATTCTTAACTTCATTACCAGCAAAAGTAAAACTATTCTTTGGTGGTCTTAAAGGTAAATCATTTGGTGAAATAATGAAAAACGGAATGGCTTGGTTACAAGCAAACCCAATGCTTGCCCTTAAAACAACTGGTGGTATTGCTCTTCTTGGATTACTTATTAGAGCACTTAAGAAACGCGGAGAACTTAACAAGTATAAAGCATTAGCCGCTATTGAAGCAAAATCAAGAAGTCTTCAAGAAGATTGTTATGAAACTACTTTCGAAGAAGATACAAAAGAAAAAGAAGCAATGAGAAAAATTTTGGAAGAATGTAGAACTAACAAAAGGTTAGCAAAAGTTATATTAGGATAAGAGAGGTAATAAATGTTTAGAGCACAAATCATAATTCAATTTAAAAATGGTCAAATTTTTTCATATGCAAATAAAGAACTTGCAGAAAAGACAGGAGACGATGGAGCAGGAATTCAGCCAATTTACGACATAAATGATGAAATAGTTGGAGAAGCAGACGTAACAACTCCTTTATTTAAAGGTTATCCAGAATATAATTATTACTACACTGGTTATGGTAATGATACATACGAAGATCAAACTGGAACTGGAAAAGTAAAAGGTGATTTTGAATTTATAAAAAATCAAATAGGCGGAACTGGATTACTTAAGTTCCCAGAAGATAGTCAAACAACTATTATAGAAAGAAGTGGAATTAAAAAATCATTTAAGGTTGAAGATGTTGTTTCGGTAGAAATTAGAGAAGATTGGGTTCCTTTTCCTTATGGAAGAGAATCTTCTTATAGAATTGATAAAACTAAGAAGCATTTCTTAGAGAATGAACATGTTTGGAGAAAACTTAAAAAGTTTGATACTGGCCCAGATTTTAACGAGCATGTAACTTATGATACTGGTTATATTCCGCTCCCTATTGTAAAAGATGGAGTTGTAGTAAATGCTGCTGAGTTTGACGAAGTTGTAGAAAAAAATGTTAAACTCGGTAAAGAGTATTATGGTGTTAAGAACGGTAAGAAGTCTGGTATAGTTTTTGTAATGGATGAGTAATGAATGAATTTTGGAAAAAGAATAAGAAGAATATTATCGCTTGCGTTGTTGTTGTTTTGCTTTGTGGGGCTTCCTTTGTTTGCGGACGAACAATCAGACTTAGAGGAGCTGAATCAAGTGGCACTAGAATTGAGCAATCAATCAATGGAGCTGAGCAATCAACAAATAAAATCGGAGATGGTATCAATTCTCTCGGAAATGTACTCGGAACTATCGACAACAACAATGGAGTGGCAATCGTTAACATCGACAGAGCTACTCTCAGAAATGCAGAACTTGAATCTCTCATCAATGAGCTCAAGCAGTCTTATATTGATGGCCAGAAAAGTTTTGAAGATAGTTCCAGAAGAATTGAATCTGCAGTCGGAACTGCGGACTACATTCTCGCAGTCGCAGCTATCAAAGCTGAACAGAATGAGCGAACTCTCGCAAGAATTGCAGAACTGCTTGGACTTAGCGATGAAAGCTCTAGTAAGCAATAAAGAAGATACGCAAGAAGCGATTAAAATTGTAGGGGAACTTACAGAAGAAAACAATAATTTAAAAAACGAATTAAATAATATAAAAGTTGATTTCGAAATTTATAAAGAATATGCAGAAGAACAGAAGAGAAAAGAAAAGTCAGCAATAGTTATGGGAAATGTGATTATACCTATATCAACAGTTCCAATGATTATTACTGGTGCTATTTTAATGGTTTCCAATAATGATTATGGAAAACCAGTATTTTATACTGGTTTAGGATTATTAATTGGATGTGAGTTGGTTTGGAATGGGGGTCATCTCATTTTCAAAATTTGGTAAGTTTAACAAGTTAAATAGTATAAAGGAGAAAAAAATATGGCAAATATCGCACATTTTGAAGATCCTGTAACAAAGGTTAGTTACAGCTATGATATGGAAAGTCGCTCTCCACTTGCTGATAAAAATATAAAGAAAGCAGTTGAAGGCGAATTAGTTTATGACAAGGATACAAAAGGTCCTACTGAAGTTGTTGATAACGACTAAGGAGTTGTAATGGCAAACGTTGCAGAAAATAAGGTAAAAGAAGTTTCTTACTCTTATGATCAAGAAGCTAAGAACCCTCTTGGACTTAGAACAAAGATTCTTGCTTGGGATGGAAAACTTGTTTATGAAAAAAACAAACTTCCACCAACAGAAGTAAAGGATCCTGATAAGGAGTAATAAATGGCAAATATAACTGAAAAAGTAGTAGATGGTGTTGTTTATACTTATGATCAAGAAGCAAAGAATCCACTCGGGCTTAGAACAAAAAAATTGGCTTGGGCTGGAAAACTTGTTTATGATGTAAATAAAAAAGCACCAAATGTTCCAGAAGACGATGGTGAAGAACCATCTCCAGGACCATCTGTTGCAAAACCAACATTTAGTCCATCTGCTGGAAATATAGATAAGAACGCATCAGTAACAATTTCTTGCTCAACTTCTGGAGCAGAAATTTATTACACAACTAATGGCTCTGAACCTTCAAAGAGTTCTACAAAATATACTTCTGCTATAACAATTACAGCAGACATAACAATTAAAGCAATTGCTTATGCAACAATTGAAGGAGAAGAATATGCTTCTTCTGTAGCAACAGCAGCTTATGTAGTTGTTATGCCAACAGTTGCTACACCAACATTTAGCCCAGCAGCTGGAAATATAGAAAAGGGTTCAGAAGTAACAATTAATTGTTCAACAACTGGAGCAACAATCCACTATACAACTGATGGTTCTGCACCAACAGAATCTTCACCAGTTTATTCTGGAGCAATTGCAATAAATTCAACAACAACAATTAAAGCAATTGCAATTAAGGAAGACTATAAGAACTCAGCAGTAGCAACTGCTTCTTATACAGTAGTTCTTCCAACAGTTGCAACTCCAACATTCAGCCCTAACGGCGGTTCAGTAGCAGCTGGAACAGAAGTAACAATTGCTTGTACAACTGATGGAGCAGAAATCCATTATACAACTGATGGTTCTGCACCAACAAGTTCTTCACCAGTTTATTCTTCACCAATTGCAATAAATTCTGCAATTACTTTGAAAGCAATTGCAATTAAGGAAGGATACAACAATTCAGGCGTTAAGTCTGCTAATTTTACTGTAGCACTTTATGCTTATGCTGGAGCTTATAATAACCCAGAAGAAACAGATGATGCATCAGATTTTAGGCCAACTACAGAAGATATAGATTTACAATGGCTTGAAAATCTTGCAATGGTTGATAAATTTGTAGCAACTAAAAAAGAATATGGTGGAATGGGTGACGAAAAACCATTCCCTGGAATAGATGAAGATGACCCTGGATATGGTGGACGTGCCGTATGGGCTTACCCAGCTTCATTCGGTGATATAACTTCTTATATCCAAAATAGTAGCACTCAAGCAATTACAAATTCATTTACAAAACTTACACCAGTAATAAATGGTGTAAATTATAACGTTTATGTATTATCAGATTGGGTTGCTGATAAAAACTTAAAATATGCTTTTGTTTAATTAATTAATTAAACACCTCCCCACCTTTTTAGGTGGGGAATATTTTTTTATTAGGAGGAAAACAACATGGCAAGTTCATGGGGTGATAATTTTGAATATAAAGGAACAAAACCAGATTTCACAAGACAGCAGTATGATACAATAGCTGATATGAAGGCAGTTAAAAAAGCCCAAATGCCAGCAATGTATATTGGTTTTTGTTTAGAAAATCATAAAATTTATACTTATGATAAAACAAATGAAGTCGATGAAACTTTAGGACTTTGGCGTGAATTTTCGGGTGGTAGCGGCGAAACCATTCAAGTTACAAAAATGCCAACGGCAGTAGCTGCTTTTGAGAATAGAATATTACAGTTTGTTGGTGAAACAGATTCTACATATACAAATGGTTATTTTTATAAGTGTACTGAAGTAGATACAGATACTTATGTTTGGGTTCAGAAAAATGTTCAGCCAGGTGATAATAATGTAAATTCAAAAGTAACAAACCTTCAAGGATTTATGGAAAATTTGTTTGATATGGAACGTAGAATTTCTGAACTTGAAAGAGCAAATAATATTCCTATAAAAATGATTGCTACTTCTGAAGTAGTGTTTAATGAAGGAAATTATGTAAAAAACTTTTTGCCATTTCATGAAAGATCTCAGTTTGTTAGAACTTTTACTTTTGAATATAAAGGTGAGGTTTCTAATGAATTTACAGATGTAATAAAAATAAATAATAAAACAATTGAATTTGAAAATATTGGTAGTGGCAGTGGAGAAACTATTGTTAAATTTGAAGCAGAAATAGATTATGCTTCAAATTCTATTATATTAAATAGATATATAAATAATTCATTTTTAGATTTTGTTAAAATTTCAGATTCGTTTATTTTAACATTTGAAATAAATTCTACTTTAAGTAATCTTACTTGTACTAAATTTGAATTTTCTTATTATACAATGGATTATTTGGATGTAGATCTTGATTATCCTTTCCCAGTTGTTGAAACAGAAGAGGGCGAAGTTCATTATGAATCTACAAAACCAACTGGTGCTATAGAAACAAGCTTAGGACATAAATACAATTTGCTTGCTTGCTACACTTTGGGAAATACAAGCACTAATATAGATAACGCTTTTAACCAGAAAAATAAATATCCAGATAAATTTGGAATTCAGTATGTTTATATGGCAAACTGGTATTGGTTAAAAAATGTAACAAGTGCATCAAAAACATTTACGCCAAGTGATACCGCAGCTAATTGTCAAAAATATGGTAATAGAATTAAGCGATTAGATTTTTCTAAGATTAAATTTGATAAACTTGCAGCCGCAAATTACATATTATTCTATTATGCTGGAAGTTCGGTTTCAACTCACGATATTCTTGATATGTTTAATTTTGATTTGCCAGGACTACAAATTCAAATTCAAGCACTAAATGCTACTTTATTAACAGTAGATATTACTAATAGAGATTGGTCAAATGTTTCGAGCTTACAATTGGGTAGATGTTGCAAGGTTAAAACTTTTGGTGATTTCTCTAATTTTGATACTTCTAATTTTACAAGATTGGAATTCTCTTCAGATTATTATTTGGAAAATATTGGAGATGTATCTAATTGGAATTTAGGTAATATTACCAGCATGAATAATATATTTAAGGGTGATTTTAATCTTAAACTTCCTAATAATGGATTAAAGAACTGGAGATTCCCAAATGCTACTGGTATAGCCTGGATATTTGAAAGCTGTATGAATATTGGTGATGAAGAACTTAATGGTCTTGGTGAGTGGGAAGTTGGTAATGTAACTGACTTTAGAGGTCCATTCTCTTATAACTATGAAGAAGTGTTTAAAGATGGAGGTTATATAAAAGACTTCTATGATGCCAACAGATTAGAATTCCCTACTATTCAACATAAGAGAACAGATTTGTCATTTATAGAAAATTGGGATATGAGTTCTGCTACAAAACTTGAAGGTTTCGCAGCTAATAATCCATACCTTGTTAATATTGGTGATTTAAGAAAATGGACTTTGAATAGTAGCTCAGATATGAACTCTAATGGATTTAAGGCATTCTTAATGAATTGTTCAGCACTTGAAACATTTAAAATGCCTTCAATTCCAAACGGAGCAAATGTAACTGATATTGTTAAAGGTTGTACTTCTTTAGCAAATATAGAAGTAAATGAACTTAATGTCGCAGCTATTAGTTTTGAAGATTGCCCACTTACTAAGCAGTCAATTCTTAATTTGATAAATGCAGCTACTGTAGAAGTATCAATTACTCTTAAAGGAACTGTTTATGATGCTTATGCATCTGACTCAGATGTAGTTGCAGCAATAGCAGCTAAGGCAAGTTCAAATATAACTGTTAGTTTGGTAAGAGCTGAATAGGAGAATGTATGAGTGATAAGTATATTGAAACATATACTTTTGAAAATGGTATTCAGAAGAATTTAGAAAAATATAATTCTCTTACTACAGCTTCTGCTGTAGGATATGATAATACTGAATCTGGTCTTCCTGCTTCAAATGTTCAACAGGCAATTGATCTTGCACCGCGCATCTTCTATGGTACACAAGCTGAATGGGACGAACTTACCACTGAGGCAAAGAAGAAATATGATTACGCTGCCTTCGGGGAAGATAACGGGGAAGAGGTTACTTTGTTCATCGTCGATTCTTACGGGGATACAGACACTGATAATGAAGGAATTACAGAGTTCCTTCCCGAAGCTTTTGCTAATGCTCTTGGCAATCTTACACTGGGTACTAACTATTTTAAAGCTGTTGAGGATGGGGCTGGATTTATTCAACAAGGGGTGACTACTCATAAGACCTTCATTGATCTTTTGGAGGACCTTGCCAATAGTTCTGATTTTGACAACAAGAACGTTAAAAACATTGTTGTTGCTGGTGGTTGGAATGATTATGGTAAAACTCTTTCTGCTATGCAGATTGCAATTAATACATTTGCTACTGAGGCTAAGACTCTTTTTCCTAATGCACTTGTTTCTCTAGCTATGACAGCTTGGACTGATACCACTTCAATCCGTCTTGGTCTCGTCCGTGTTGTCATTCCCGCTTACAAAAGTTGTACTGCTTCCAATGTACGATTTCTTGAGGGTACTGAGTATTGTAACCATATATACACTAATTTTTCATCTGATCATTGTCATCCGAACAAAGCTGGTTACATTGAGCTTGGTAGAAAACTTGCCATTGCCTACAAGCAGGGTTCCATTAATCCTCAATATATCACTTCTAAGTTTGCTGAACAAGAAGCTTCTTGGTGGAAATTCCATAATAATGCAGGTAATAATCAATTTCTTCATACTTGTGTTGTTGAGACAGCTACCGCTTTTGAAATAAGTGGTGCACACTTTAATGTATATGAATGGGAAGGAGTCGGAAATATTCCTCCAAAAGGGTCATTTGTCAAGATTGGTGAAATTAGTGACTGGATGTCTAATTTTATGAGGCATAATTCTGGCTCTGGCGATAGAGGATGGTTCCCTGTCACTTGTACAATCTATTATTCTGATGATACTTGGGATACAGTTCCATGTGTTTTCATTCTTTCTGGTACAGACATTATGTTTTATCGTCAGGGAGTTGAGCCTTCTAGTGATACACGAGTTGCTACAGGTTTAAATGCAGGTGCTTTCCGTCTTGTCGTGCCAAAGCTCTGTTGCTAATTAGGGAGGAATAAAATGAGTTTAAATAAAGTAAACAAAGACACTGGAAGCTTAGATCCTGTTGCAGGTTCTGCAAATCAAGCTTATCAAATAGGATATAATAATTCTAATTCCGGACTGGCTTCTGTTAATGTTCAGGGAGCAATTGATGAAATTGCTAAAACTAATAAAGTTCAGAATCCTAATCACAAGGTAGTTATATGTGTTGGAGATTCATATAATAAAAATACTGAAATGTGGGATGGTTGGGGAAAATGTCTTAGAGATAATTATCCTTCTTTTGAAGTTTACTCCTATGAAGCTGGCGGCGGTGGATTTGTTGCCAATACATACGAGTATGATTTTCTTGGAGCTCTTCAGAATCATTCTCAAGACGTTGAAGTTGAGGACAAGGCAAGCGTTACTGATATAGTTGTTCTTGGTGGTTATAACGATGTTTCTGTTAGTGCTACAGATGAACAGATGAGAGCAGCTATAGGCCAGTTTGTATCTTATTGTCATACTACTTATCCAAATGCTAAAGTTACCATTGCTGGTATCGCTGTAGACTATAATTCAGCTGTTACACAAGGTAAGTTGAATGCTATTAACGCTAAATATTCCAACTTTGCAGTAGAGAAAGGAGCTGCAACTCATCCTAATTTTAAGTACCTATTGCAGTCTAAGTCTTTATTATACTTTGATAGTCAGAATCCTAATAGTGGTTTTCATCCAAATACTAAGGGCAATACTGAAATTGCTAAAGCTCTTGCACAGTATCTTACGAGTGGAAATTTTGATGTCCGCGCTGGTTATGTTGTTGGTAATGCTTTTGTTTATCGTCATAATGATAAAGTTCTTATTATGGATACACCTGTTAACAATGAAGCTCCAAATGGAAAAATGAAGTTTTCTGGACTCTTCACAAAGCAACTACCTTTTAATACATGGGTAGACTTAGGTTCTCTTGAAGTTGGTAGTGAAAATCTCTTATGGGGAGCTACTCCAAACAATTCTGCTATTTGGACTGCCTATGCTATGACTAGTGATGGTACGGGAACTAATTTCTTTGGTCCAGTTATTTTAAGGATTCAGGACAAGCATTTGCTTGCTAACAATAGTGGCAACACTAGAACCTTTAATCCTGACACTGATTTTATTAGTATGCCTGGAACTCTTGCTTTTGACTGGCAAGAAATTATTTAATGACAATATAAGAGGTAACTTATGAGTGATAAATTTATAGAAACATACACTTTTGAAAATGGTATTCAAAAGAATTTGGAAAAATATAATTCTCTTACTACAGCTTCTGCTGTAGGATATGATAATACTGAATCTGGTCTTCCTGCTACTAATGTTCAACAGGCAATTGATCTTGCACCGCGCATCTTCTATGGTACACAAGCTGAATGGAATGATCTTCCTCTCGCAGAAAAAATAAAATATGACTATGTAGCTTCTAATGAAGCTAGTGTTTATATTGACACTTATCCTGGAATTATTAATAATAGTATTTATACTCGTCTTGGAAAGACTTTAAACTGTCCTGAAGGATATATTCGTAGTGGGAAGAAACTGAACAAGATTGTTATTTTAGGCAACTCTCTCACTGGTATTGAGTATACATACACTCGTCAGAATGGTGAGGAGTTTACTGAGCAGCGTGAACTTGGTTGTTGCCACCCAGAGAATCAGTGGGTGTGTCAGACTTACAAGTATCTCCGTCAGCACATTAATCCAGATGTTAAGATTTATTCTGCTCAGTGTGCTGATTGGGAACGTGATGAGCATGGTAATAGACAGCTTTCTACTATTCTTAATAAGAATATTTTTGTTGCTTCAGATACTGTAAAAACTCCTACAGGTGGAGTAGTTGAGGATTACCTTACTGCTGATACTGATATTGTTATCGTTGACTTGTATGAAAATATTCCTACTTTTGAAGATACTCCTGCTAACCGAACTGCTATGAAGGATGATTTTATTCGCCTTTATAATCAGATCCATGAAAGATGTCCTAATGCAACCATCTATCAGTTTGGTGGATTCATGCACAAGTCTGTCCTCAATCGTTGTTTAAATGCTGTCCTTCAATTGGGCAATAGTACCACAATTGAAGGTGGTATTCCCCAGATGATCTTCTCCATTGCTTATATGAAGCTTGGCGATCAGCGTCTTACTAACTCTGGTTTCCCTCGTGACCAGCTCCTTTGTGTTGAGGGTGACACTGTTTATGATGTTGATGGAAATCCGTGGACTGAGATTCAGCCTGCTTGGGTTTCTCATCCTGGAGATCTTGGTTATACCAATCTTGCAGTTCTTGTGTTGTTTAACCTGTTCAATATGCAGTGTAGAACCAATGTGCAGAACTTTGTTCCTACTTATGATTGTACTCCTGAAGATCCTGTACACTACTCTCCTAATCTTTCTTGTAATATTCCAGAAGCAGGAGTTTGGAATGGTACTGGGTACACTAGTGTTAGTGACTATAATGATATGTTCGATTATGCACAGCTTCCAATTGGACGTTGGTCTTGTGCCGCTTTCTATTTCAAGTCTATTGGTCAGCAAGCCTCCTTTGCAGAGATTTCTGTTTATCCTCTTACTGGTGGGGCTTGTGTTGAAAAGATTACCATGCTCAGTAATGACCAGGCAGGTTTGTATTACTCCAGAGCAAATAAGGGTGACTTGTTCAATACAGGCACATTAAAGTCTATTATTAATGACCGAGAGGCTGATCGTTATACAACCTATTCTTCTACTAAGATTGAAGAACTTGCCGCTGGTCAGGTCGTTGAAATAGCTAAAGCTACAGGACTTACTGATGCTACTTTCTCTTCAGCCAATCTTGGGCAGTATCGAGAAGTTGTTCTTCTTTTGAACAATGCCAATAATACTGCCTTAGCTTTCCAGTTAATACCTGGTGTTGTTTTTGCACAGTCTGGTGGAATCTACACTTCTGTAAAGACTTTCACTGCTGTTCTTGAGGGTGCTGCTAGTTCTTACACTGTCACTTTGACTTTGGACGATGTTAATTCTGGTACACTGCACAACGCATCTGGTTCATGTATCTCTAAGTTACTCGGAATAAAATAAGGAGGAATGTTATGCCGTTAAGTAAAGTAAATAAAACTACAGGAGATCTTAGTGGAGTTGCTGGTTCTCCTACCTCAGCTTCTGCTGTAGGATATGATAATACCCAGTCTGGTCTTCCTGCTTCAAATGTTCAGCAGGCCATAGATCTCGCACCCCGCATCTTCTATGGTACACAAGCTGAATGGGATGATCTTACCACTGAGGCAAAGAAGAAATATGATTACGCTGCTTTTGGGGATGATGCTAGTAGCCCTTTTGATTTCAACTGGCTGAGGGGGAAGACTGTGAACTTCCTTGGTGATTCTATAACTCGAGGTAGTTGGTATCAGGATGGTCAGTGGCAGGGTTATATGGATAATCCTTATCCTTCTATCATAGCTAGTCTGCTTGGTTGTACAAGCAACAACTATGGAGTATCCGGTTCCCCTATAGTTCATACTTCTGGTGGAACTGGTTGTGTTGACCGTGTTGGTGATATGCCTAGCGCCGATATGAATGTTCTTTTTGCTGGCGTAAACGATTTAACTGGTGGAACTTTGGGAGATAAGGAGTCTACTGCCAATACCACTGTTTATGGTGCTCTTAAGCTCATCGCTCAGGCATTCATTGCAAACAATCCTTCTGCTATTAATGTGTTCATTTCTCCTCTTATGTCTACTATTACTACTGGAGCTATTTCATACGATGCTATACGTGATGCAATTGAGTATGTTGCTCACCAGTATGGTTTTATTTTTATTGATGCCTCTGTTGAAGCTCCTATGCTTCAGCCTAATAATGCAACTCTTGACGTTCAGTGGCTGAATGGTGATACCTGTCACCCTAATCCAGACTACCATGTCATTCTTGGAAGTTGGCTTGCTCGTAAGTTTGTAGCCTACGATGGCTCTTCTAGCATAGATCATGCTGCAACTCAGCCTTCTCCAAGAATTTTGTCTGAAATCAGAACTTCTGATTATAAAGATGATTACTATTTGAAGATTACCTTTGATTCTGTTACGCAATCTAGTGACTGGGATCTTGATCTTGTCTTCAGTTATGGTGGCCACATTATTCTCACTGGCAATCCTTACTACGACAAAAACTTTAGTCATGGACAGACTGTTGTTACAATACGCGCTCTTGCATTAGGCAGACAGTCTTGGGAGGAACCAAATAAAAGTTTTGTTTCTGCAGTATATGTCGCTGAGAATGCGATTTACATTGAGTTTAATCTCGCGGTTGCGATACTACCTGTCCTTACGTCAAAGACAGATATTTCTCTTGATTGGGTGTTGAAGACCTCTTATACTTATGACTCTACCACTGACCGAATTGAATCTATTCAGGTTGTAAAAACTTCTGTTAACTCTGCTTTGTCTGTTCTTAGTAATGAATCCCTTTCTATTCAGGAGAAGCAGGCTTGGACTACTTCTACAGCAGCTAACTTGTCTAAATCTTTAAGTGGTTCCTCTAGTCTGTCTTTTAACGCTCCTATTACTGGTAAGTATCTGGTACTGGTGCATAATATACCAGTAACTATTACAGGTACCCCTGTTGGCGTCTTGAATATTGATGTTATTGGCGACCTGAATACCTGGAGTCATACCATCTGGAGAGGTGCCCGTGCTGGTTCATGGACTATTTCCGGAAGTTTTATACGAGAGTTCAATGCTGGTCAGCACACTATACTGGTTCGTGGTATAAATCGTGATGGGGCTATTGAAGCTGAAGTTGATATGAGTAACTGTTATCTTGAATTGACAATAATTGCACTATAGGAGGAAAGAATGAGTTTTAATAAAGTAAATAAAGAAACAGGTGGTCTTACACAAGTTGCAGGAACTTATGTACCTAATGCAGCTGGAATTACCTACGATAATACAGAATCTGGACTTACTACTGGTAATGTTCAGGATGCAATTGATGAGGTTGCTTTCCACACTGCCAAGTGGTCTAATCTTCCTATTACTTGGAGTAATGTAACTTATAGTCTTAATTACGAGGAAACTCCTAATTCTGACTTTAGTACTTCTCAGATTTTTGATGTCTTTGATGATGAAGAGGTTATGGTAGACCTCACCGAGCGTTGGCAAGAATTTGCAGGTTTCTACATTTCATTCTACCGAGACAGATATAATTTGATTGATGGTAGTACTCCTCCTACTAGTAGATATATCAGATTCAGAGTTCAGGGTCCTGTAAGAATTGCTTTTAATCATCAAAGTGTAACCTCTTCTTATGAATATTTCGAGCAGAATATTAAGGTTTATACTCGAAGTTTGGAACAGTTGGATATTGGCATGCACAATGACTTGAAGGATATGTCTAATTTCTTAGGTGCTAAAGCTGCTATTTTTGGTGATAGTATACCTCATGGTACAGGAGTTAATAATCCATTTCCATATCCAGAAATAATGAGACGTGCTCTTGGTATGTCTACCATGTACAACTATGCTGTTCCAGGTGCAGGTTATGCTACTGAAGATCTTAGTCCTATCTATAATGTAATTCAGACTAATTATGATGCTATGATAGCTAATGAGGTTAAGTATATTTTCATTGCTGCAGGTATCAATGATTGGGCTCAGGGTTACGAGTTGAGTTACTTCCGAGAGAAGGTTCGTTCTGCTTTTGAGAAACTTTCTCACTATCCTGTTTCTAGTTCTAAGGTGTTTATTATCTCTCCAATATACACTATCAATACTGGTCAGTACGCAAATGCTAAGTTTTCTGTAGGATTATACAGTGATGTGCTTAAAGTTGAGTCTGCCCGTTATGGTTACAATTTCATTGATGGCAAGCAATTAGGGTTTCCTTCTAATAGCGCTTCTTCCTACATGCAGGTTTTTGATGCTGATAAGGTGCATCCTAACCAGAGAGGTCATACCTATTTGGGAATGAGGATAGCCGATATTGTTGCTAATGTTGGTGGTGCTAGTTCTCACATTTTGTCTGAAGACCACGCAGTTTGGACTGGTGAGCTTTGGGATTATCACCCTATTATGAAGAAGATTTACAGTTTTACTGTTCCTGCCAACACTTCTGGTAGTTTAACTATTGATGCCCGTCTTGTTAATAGTGATAACACTGTTCTACGAGTTTATGGTCTTCAGAAGCAAGGACAGACTGATACTTGGAACCAGTTCCCTATGACACTAGGAACTTCTAACGGAGCTACTGTTGATGTTAAACTGAATGAGACTTGGTACTCTAGTCCTACAGATGGCTTGCTTCTCGACTATCAGAATTTCTACAACATTGATTGGCAAGTTTATGCCATTGTTGAGTATGCTACTTTGGTAAAATAGTACTTAGGTTTATCTTTGAACCCACCCTCTGAGCAATCTTTGGGTGGATAGTTTAATAAGAAGGTTTTATGAAGATAATAATGGTTTGTATATTACAGGTTATTCAAGTAATGTATGTTCTTAAAAAGGATTTTATTATATAAGGAGTTAAAATGGATTCAATAAATGTTAAAGATATTCCAGGCAAATACTTGTCGGTAAAAAACGAAGCTGCAAGACTTCAATTAGAAGAATATGCAACTGCTGGAACTTTGGTTTTCCAAAAAGATGACGACAAAATGTTCAAAGCAATAAATAAAATTTATTATGCTTGGTGGTATGAAGCTCATCCAGGTGATCTTTCTTGGGTTTATACAGAAAGTTTTAATCCAAAAGTAGGAGATAAAGTTTGGTGGTGGTATCCAGGCTCTGATAATGTTGATGAGGTAAAATCAGTTATAGATAATACAATAGAAGTTGGAAATTATAGATGGACAAAAGGCTCTGAAGAAAATAATGTAGTTAAACTTGGTTGGGAAGAAATTTTCTTAAATAATGTAGCTGACCCACAATATATTGTTATTTCAGATAGTTATGGTGGAAGAAACAATGACGGAGATGTTACTAGAACTTGGGAAGAAATTTTGTGTGGAAACCTTCATACTACAGAAGGTGAAGATTTCTTTTATACCTGGTTAGGTGGCGCAGGTTTTGCTAATGGAAAATTCTTAGAAATAGCAAAAGCATTGCTCGGAGATACTGCAACTGAAACGCCAGAATATGCTTCTAGTGGTGATATAAATTTTGACAGAAAAACAGTTGTAATAATAGGTGGTGGTGCTAACGATATAGGTTCAACAAAAGAACAAATTAGAGCAGGTATTGTAGCATTCACTGAATATTTGGCTTCTAAATTTAAAGAAG
>Ga0247609_10002133_pt1 | contig 21608 bp, 37 predicted proteins | sample 172DNAGHGlowgp2_FD_193487 | JGI IMG/M metagenome (GOLD analysis project Ga0247609, IMG submission 193487) | Sheep rumen microbial communities from Palmerston North, Manawatu-Wanganui, New Zealand - 1728 DNA GHGlow gp2 | ecosystem: Host-associated > Mammals > Digestive system > Stomach > Rumen ...
CTTAAATTGGGAAAAAGAAATCTTTGAAGATCTTTCTGGTGATAGAGATGACGAACGCGCAGGTAAAATATTTGTTTATCTTTTCCTTTCTATGAAGGAAATTCTTCTTAATGATGGAAAACAAGTACTTTCTGGTGATGGAGATATTGACTATCCTGTAAAAAGCTTAATTTCTCAAATTATTCGTATGCGTGGAGAAGAAATGACTGCTTCAGATAAAGATATTGCTCAAATGAGATTAGAAGGAATGAGCTCAGATGAAATTTCTAAAGCACTTTTTTCTCGTGGAATTAAACTTTCTGCAAGTGGTGTAAGATCTAGAGATGGTTGGCGAAAATATCAAAATTATGTTAAATGACAATCACTCAAGCAAAAATTGACAAAATTGACAAATGTCTGTCAGAATTGTCAATTCGTCAAAATTCGTCTTATCGTCAATTCGTTGCTTGAGTGTGGATCTGATCTCTATAATATAATATAACACAACAACGCTTCGCTTTGTTGCTCATGGGTTTCACACGCTTCGCTTTGTGAAACCTTGGCACTGGTCGTGGCGTGTAGGAAAGGAGTGGGAAAAATGAGTAAATGTGATGAATGTGTATGGTTGGTGAAAGATGAGAATTGGGATTATTGTTTAAAGGAAAGAGAATTTTCTCCTATTGATTGTGGATTGCCATTAACGAGAGATGATTTAGAAATAGAGAGAGTGGAAGAGTTTAAAGAATGGATTAAAGATTATAGAACTTGGGATAAAGAGAAGAAGGAAAAGTGGATTTATGAACGGTGGAACAGTAAGAGTATATATAATTGATGATTAGAGTAAGAATATTGTTTATAGTTGGGATGCAGAAAAGATAAATGAAGTTAGAATATTTGTTTATATGAAGGATTAGGTTATTGAAAATGTAAATAAAATTGAGGTAATTAGAGAAAGAAAAGTAGATACTGAAGGTGATATTGAGGAAGATTGAAAGAATTAATAAAGATTAGTAGTGTGTGGTGCGCTAGCCTAGCACTAAATTGTATTATCAACCAATAAAATCGACCGTTATCTATTGCTTCAACCAGCTAGGCTAGCCATATAGATTTTTATTCTTCTTTAAAGGGTGCGGAACTTGACTTTTTAAAAATTTTATGTTATAATATAAAAAAAGACTTCATTTAAGTCGCAACGACTTGACAATTATAAAATTTTTTGTTATAATTATAATGGAGGAGTATATATATAAATATATCCCCTTCAACCAGTTAAAAATTCCATATATGTCAACCAGCCATATAGGCCATATAGACTGGTCTGCTGCCAGTCTGTCACTTCATCACTGTAGCACTTCACCGCGTTGAAGTGTAACGCTTTAACGCGTTAAAGCGTGAAAATGTTAAGGAAGTTTTTCGGGATTTAACAAAAATTTAATTATTTTAGATATTGACAATAAAAAATTCCTATGGTATAATGAAAGATTAACCTCGGGTCGTTCCCTTCAGGAACGACCCGCCAAATAAAAAAAGAGAAGAGGTTATTCCTCTTCTCTGAACATGTTATCCCAACAATCGGGACAAATACCTGAAATGAGCATTTCTCGCTCTCCGGCAGAAAGTTTGGGAAATGCTTTTTGAACAAGTTCTCCGTTCTGCCATTCTCTGTACTCATTGTCAGATACATTAATGAAGTTTACACAACCACAAAATGGACATTCAGTAACAATAGTCATTTTCTTTCTCCTTTTCTTGATTGATTTTTTTTGTTTCGGGGAAAGAGTTTTGCACCTAACTCTTTCCCCTAGTCTTTTCATTTCCTTTGTCGCTTCTCTGCAAGCCTAGCAGGAAAAGACAAACTAGCCAGAAAGTCAACATTATTCTCGCCTTTTTTATAGTGGGCTCGTACGAGTCACATGTTTTGCTAACCCCCACTTTATTACAAGGTACTTGGTGCTTTTCCCTTGGAACAATTATAGTATAGCAGAGAGAGAAGAATTTGTCAATAGGTTTTAAACATTTTTTTTAATTTTTTTTGCACAGATGTCAGTTAGAATAGTGACAGTCCGTCTTGAGTCACCTTTCTCATCAAGAGGAAAAGGCCACCAATGGTTGGCAATTATTCTGTCAACTTGATGCGCTTCACAGGCATCCCAAGAACCATCAGAAAACAGTAAGTAGTAAGTCATTTTTTATATCTCCTTTCTTGATTATTAGTATAGCAGAATAAAAGAAAATGTCAATAGGTTTTAGGAAAAAAGAAGAAAAAAGTTTAAAAGAATTTTAATAGAAGAAAATGCTTGATGTAGTGGAAGAGAAAAAAACGGCTCATTTGGGCAGCAAATGAGCCGCCAATTAAAAGAAGAGGATTTTATCCTCTTCTCTTTAACAATGTTTATAAAGCCATTTATCAAAAGGTTTTTCTACTTTGTCTCCCCAAGAAAGCCGTTTACAAAGTAGCCAGTAACAGATTTTACTTATCATTTTCATTCTCCTTTTTTAATGATTAAATCTGATATAATGTTTTACCCAGTTTTCGCCGAAGTAGTCAATAAATTCTTTTTTGTATGCTGGATAGTTTTCCATAACAGAGAGTTTAAAAATACTATCAAAATCAAGAATTGCATACCATTCATTAGGATAGTTTTCATTACATTTTGAAAAACGGAATGTATCAAGAAGAAAATCCATTGTTTCCTGTTTCTTAATAACTTTCATAGCATCTGAAAGTAGAATTACCTGTTCTGAAAAAATAGGTTTAATATCGAAATCTGTTACCTTTGTTCCAGAGATTTTAGATTCAAAATTCATTTTATTCTCCTTTCTCTTCCATGGTTCGACCAATTTCAAGAATAATTTCAAGTGCCGTAACTTTAGAATATTTTTTGCTTCCTTTAAAAACAATTTCTGCTATCTTATCATGGCAAGTAGGACAAACAATAAAAGTTTCTCTTCCATAGGAAGTATCCCAATCAGTTTTCTTTCCACAAATAGCACATTTCATGATTTAAATCTCCTTTCTTTTTGTAAGTCCATTGTATCAAAAGAAAAAAGGTTTGTCAATACTTTTGGGAAAAGTTTTTTTAAAATTCTTTCTTTATTTTAAAGTGAAAAAATGTCGTTCAGATAAGAGAAGGAAAAAACGGCTCGTTTGAATAGCAAACGAGCCGACCTTTTCAAGTCGGCTCTTTGGTTTAATAGGTGTCAAGCCCCATGCACTCTGCTTCATATTCAGTTACCATTCCAAGACAATGAAGCTTTTCATTAGGAAAAATGCTTTGTGCATATTTTTTATGGTCAAGAGCATCTGCATCTTTTAATTCAGTAAAAAATTCTTCTCCACAAAGGTCACTATCAATATCAGTAATTGTCCACCAATAAGTTGTCCACATGATTTTTATCTCCTCTCTTATAAAATTCTTGTCATTTTAAAAGGAACATTTGTATCTGCTTCACTTAAACCGCATGGGAAATCGTAATTAATAGTTCGTGAATGAAAATAAGTTTCTACTTTAAAAACCTGTACGATACTATGAAAATTTTTTTCTTCAAGACATTCTTTATAAATGGTTTCAAAATCTCTTCCGTAATAAGAAGGGTCTGTACACCAAAAGGCAGTGCACTGACGAACATAATCTAATACTTCATCATAATTGTCAAATTCCTTGATTCCTAAATGAGGACTATTTACGAGATAAACCATTTTATTTCTCCTTTCTTTTTGTAAGTTCATTATAACAAATAAGAAAAGGTTTTGTCAAGAGTTTTAGGAAAAATTTTTTTTAAAATTTTTATATTATTTCAAAGTAAAAATTTGGCATTTAGGCAAAGAAAGACAAAACGGCTCGTTTGAGCAGCAAACGAGCCGCCATTAAGAAAAGGTTTATTAGTGATTTTTATTGGAACACGCGGCCGGGCCAAAGAGGATTAGACTAATCTAATCCAGATTGAACCAGCGCCCGCAATTATTCAATATAGCTATTATAAATTTCAATGTGGAGTTTAGCATTTATTATTTTAGGAATATCTTCTTTTTTCATTCCTTCCCAAAAATCAAAATCTTTAGGTTTAGTATAATATTTCTGTTCATGAATAATAACGGGATGTTTACGTTTAATAATCATTTTATACAATTCTTCAATAGTATTATATTCTTCTATTTTATACCAATAATCACTATTTGCTTTTGTAACAAGTGCTGTCATTTTTTACTCTCCTTTCTTTTGATGATTTAATTATATCAAAGAAAAATATCTTTGTCAAGCAGAATTTGCTAAAATTTTTTAAAAAAATGATGGGACAGATTGTTAAGAAAATAACAGGCAATCCACTTTATTTTTTAAAGTGGTTTTGCCTGTCACAGACTCAATTTTTCTTCTTGCGGTGTTCTACAAGATTTATGGTAAATTCTCGTCCATCTGCTACTAAATCAATGTATTTTTCAGGATTTCTAACAGTAATTTTATAATTTTCATCATTATTCCAGTCACCTTCAGTGATAAAATACATGAAAATGTCGTTAATTATCTGTTTTTTCAACTGATTTTCTTTCTTTTCTCTTGCTTTTCTCGGCTTTTTTTCGCCTTTTGCTTCGTGAATTGTTGCAGTAATACGATTTTTCTGTGCTTTTTTACTTAATTCTTCCACGGTTTTATCTTTAATTAAGTCATGGTCGGTAAGATACATTTCACACGCTTCAGCGATTGAAATTTCTAACTGTTCAACATAACGGTCAATTTCCTCGTCGGGTACATTATAAACCTTACCTTCATATTCATATTTCATTGTCTATCCCTTCCTTTCTTTTTTTTACAAATTTATTATATCAAAAAAATTTTTGAATGTCAAGAGAGATTATGGGATTTAGCGAAAAAAGTTTTTTCTTCAAAAATCGTTGGTGAAAATAGCCTCATTCCGTAGGAAGACAAATCGGAGCGTTTTGGTAAGGCACGCACCAAAACGCTCCGCCAAATAAAAAGGACAGGGAGACTTCCCTGTCCTTTACAACATGGGTGGAAATTTTGGTGTTCACCCTCACCCTACACTCACGCTACGGAGAAGTAAGCCTTGCCCTTAATCTCCTCACGCTTCACCCGGTCACCGAGCCGAGTAAACAGAGCGGAGACCCTCTGCGGATTCCAGCCAGCGACTTCCTCGTCAGAGGTCAGCGAACGCAGTTCGGAAATAGTCACGGGTTTATCCATCTCGGCAAGAGCGGCAAAAGCCTTCTCCATACGAGCATCAGCCTCAGCCTTCGCCTTCGAGTTGACCGAAGTGCGTTTCTTGGCACACTGGGTACGAAGAGCGGTCAGCTTCTCGGCAACCTCGCCATCAACCATCGGGATAACAGCATCAAGAGCATCAACATAAGTAAGAGCCATAACATTTACCACCTTTCTTTTTGAGAATTTGTTTTCTTTATCTTATGTATTTATTATACTATAAGATTTTTAATTTGTCAATAAGTTTTTTTGAAAAGTTGAAAATTTTGTTGGTCAGACCAGTTTGTTTATGAGACCTTGCTTTGTGGGTAGCCGCTTCCACTTTCTGGTGCTTTGTTTTTATCCTTTTAGGGGTTCGTCCATCAGAACCTTTTCAACTTTTCTTTATTGTAGCATATTGTGCTTTGCTTGTCAAGGAGTTTTGAAAAATTTTTTAGACCGACTATTTTAATTTTTCTCAAGGGACTCGTTTTCACCTCTCGGTCAGGCTTCTGTATCTGTCTCATCCCCTTGACAATTATGATTATAGCAGATGCCCTTATATCTGTCAACACTTTTTAGGAAAAAAAATAAAAAAATATTTTAGCAAAAATGCTTGACAAAAAATGGCTCCATGTGGTACAATGGAAGATTCGGATCGTTTTGGCAAGAAGCGCGCCAAAACGATCCGTCATTAAAAAAGACGCCCTTGATTAACAAGGGCGCCCGCAATTTCTACATCAGAGAAACAAAATACAGATTTAAGACTACCATCGCAAGGTGCTGAATTGTACTATTGATTTTTCTTTCTTCGCAGATAAGGTCACGAATCATACCAAAGACGGCAATAGCCAAACCAATGTAAGCAATAGAAAGTCCAAATTTTAGAATCAGTATCACGTTAATAACAGTCAGCAAGCACCTAATATCATTGTAGTCAAATTCATACTTATCACTCTTGATATTAAAAAATTCTTTCATTTTATTTCCCCTTTCTTTTAATCATTAAGAAGATTTTTTAAAACTGTTAGAATCTCTTTTTCATTAAATGCTTTCCCCGTCCAATTATTTCTGTTTCTTTCCTCATCGTCAAAAAGAATATCTTTTTTACTGGAGCAGAAATTTTCTTTTGCGTATCCGTAGGAAACAATTTCCACGAAATCAAAATTTACACTTTTAAGATGTTTTTTCAGCCATTTTTCTTTTGCAAGCGTAACTTTTTTATCATAGTCAGAATCAGTAGTTTTTGAAAGCCAAGAAATAATTCCTATTTCAAAACCTTTTTTCTGAAGTCTGTTCAGATACTTTGCAAGCGTATTCATGTTAAGCATGACTTTTGCATTTTCGTAAGGGTAACTATCTTTTGCAATAAGATAATCAAGCCAATTTTCAATGCCGTACAGATTTGCAATAGTGCCGTCCATATCAAAACAAATTTTCATTTTTTATATCTCCTTTCTGTATTATAAGTATATCAAATGGGAAAAAAGATGTCAACCCCTTTTTGAGAATTTTATAAGAAAAATTTTCCGATACGCAGAAGAAGAGAACAACGGCACGTTTTGGAATGGTACATCCCAAAACGTGCCGTCCATAAGAAAAAGAGAGGTCACAGACCTCTCATTTCCTTTCGGTAACTCTGTACCCACATCCAACACCCTGAATTGGGTTCAGCGTTGTATTTTTTCTTCTGTCGCAGGCAGTGATGCAGGATTTCATTTTCTATCAGCGTGTCTTCAAGTCCTGTATGGCTCTCAATGAAATCTACATTTTTTGTAATATATCTGTAACAAACTTCTGCACTGGTATAAAGGTTTCCACTCGGACTCTCGAGGTTGTTTTCTTCTGCCCATCTGATGAAACTCGGACGGCTCATCAGTAATTCACAAGCCATACGCCAAATACATTTAAATTCAACATCTTTCGGGAAGAAGGTTTTTACCCACGGCTGACAGATTTTTTTCGCATCATTGTTTAATGCTCTCTTGTCAAATCCCATGTTATAAGCGTATAACTCTTTAACATGATTTCTGCTGACGCACTCGTGGAAAATTTTACGAATCGTCCAAAAACTTTTGATAACTCTTGTGCCGTCTGCAATTTCTTTTTCATACTGCGGAATTTTATCTGCATAATACGCAGTCTTCATCAATTCTTTTTCTCCGCAGTAAATTTCATACACTACGAAAGAATAACTTTCAAGCACTTCTCCTTTTTTGTTGGTGACTATCCATCCAACATCATACGGAAGCGGACGAGAAATATCATCAGCAGTTTCAGTATCAAGGACAATAAAGCGTTTTTCTCTCATAAGATTTTTCCTTTCTTGTGTGCTATCTCTTAAAACTATAGTAATTATAACGTATTAGACAGATAATGTCAATAGGTTTTTTCAATTTTGGGAAAAATATTTTTTAAGTATAAATATACATTTTCAGTGAATTTTTATCCACTCCTGGCAAGAAGAGCAAAGCGGTTCGATTTGGTAAGGAACGCACCAAATCGAACCGCCAAAAAGAAAAGGGACGCCGAAGCGTCCCACAGACAAGAAAGGAGATCCTTTCCGATGGGGAGGGAGAGAGAAAACTCTCTCTCCCCTGCAAGGGTTACATTACCGAGAAGTAGGCTTTACCCTTGATTTCTTCACGCTTGACCCTATCGCCAAGACGAGTGAAGAGTGCCGACACTCTCTGCGGATTCCACTCCGCAACCTCTGCATCCGAGGTCAGAGAGCGAAGCTCCGTGATGGTCACGGGCTTGTCCATCTCCGCAAGGGCATTGTATGCCTTTTCCATGCGGGCGTCCGCTTCGGCTTTTGCTTTAGCGTTCACGGAAGATTTCTTCCGGCTGAGGAGTTCCACCTCGTGGTCGAGGAAGTCATTAAATTCCTCGTGACCATTCTCAATGAGAATAGCCTTGATGTTTGCGAAGTTCTCTTTCTTTGTTACGTTTGCCATGGTACATACCACCTTTCTTTGTTTAATTGATTTACCTTACATTGTTATTGTAGCATCTTCAGTTACTGTTGTCAAGCCTTTTTTGAAATTTATCAACTTTTTTTTACATCCGCCAGAGCATTATCATGTCAGACATAACTTTTATCATTGACTTGATTTCTTTTCTCTTGACATTATCATTGTACCATACCCCGAAGGGTTTGTCAAGAGGAAATTTAAGATTTCTGCACAATCAAAATCTTATTTTTTCGGCTACGTTTCTGTTTCTACCATCGTGTGCTTCGACGTTTCTGTTTGACTGCCTTTCCTCTTGACAAGTATTATGATACCACTTTCTTCTTTTCTTGTCAATACTTTTTGGGAAAAAAATAAAAAAAACTTTTTTCAACTTTTGCTTGACAGAATTGCCAGGACGTGATACAATGGAAGTTTCGGTTCGTCGTGGTGTAAAGCATACCACGACGAACCGCCCATAAAAAGAGCGCCTACTGTTTAGGCGCTCTGTGACGGGTGAGGATAATAGAGAAAGACGCTCCATTGTAGGTGAAGTGCAGGTCCCTCTCGTTGGTGAGAGGTTCAACCTCTGCGTGCAGTCCCTCAAGAAGTACACGGATGCAGTTGATGAGGTGCTTTTTGTCAGGGTCTACCTTGCGTTCCTTTGAAGAGGGTTTGCGAGGCTTATCTGACTTCTCATACCTCTTAATTTTCTTCGCCTTGCGCTCCATCTCCGCAACCTCTGGAAGAACCTCTTCGGAGTGGTCATCTTCCCACAACTGTTCTGCTTCTTCTCTTGAGATGCCGAGCAACTCCATGTGCTTGAGGATTTCCTGTTCTTTCGTCATGGCTTCCATCTCCTTTCTAATAAAGATTATAGCAGATAGCAAAAGAGCTGTCAAGAGTTTTGGGAAAAATTTTTTAAAAAAATTTTTATAATTTTCAAGCAAAAAAATTGGGGGTACAATGAAAATAAGAATCACGGTTCGTTGTGGCATGAAATGCGCCACAACGAACCGCTCAGTAAAAAAGGAAGTTACTCAAAGAGTAACTTCCTCATCTTTTTGTGTGCTTTAAAGCACTCTACAAGAATTATTGTTTCAATTTCTACATCCTCAAGTCCTGTATGGCTTTCTTCAAAAAGGGGGTCTTTTGTAATGAAGCGGTAGAGGATTTCGGCGGTATATCTATTTTGTGGCGGGCGGTGCTTTGTCATAAATCCATTTTCGATACAAAATTTTGAATAACTCTTTTTCTGTCCGAAAATATCACGGCTCATTTTTAAAGTGTCCCAGATTTCAAGATTTTTGGGGAAGAAATACCTTTTATTACTACCAGTTAAAAGTCGAATTGTATTATTAAGTGCTCTTAAATCAAAAGCGGCGTTGTGAGCAAAAACAGCTTTAACATTATATTCTCTACTGTCGATAAAAAATTGCTTTTGAATATTTAAAAACCTTTTAATTTCTCTCGTTCCCTTTTTTACATCTTCCCAGTATCTCGGCACTTTTTCCGCATAATAGGCGGAATCCATTAAAGATTTGTCAAGAAAGATTTCAGCGACAAGGTAAGAACGCTTTACAAAAACATTTCCTTTTTTATCCGTAACTTGCCAGCCGATGTCATAGACAAGAGATTGAGAAAGGTCAAGTTTATTATTTTCTTCCACAATGCCGTTTGCCGTTTCGGTGTCAAGTCCGATAAGATAAGTTTTTCTTCTATCCATTTTTATCAACTCCTTTTTTGTCTGTTTCTGTCTACATTATGTATTATACTATAAATGTTCTTATTTTGTCAAGCGGTAATATTATTTTTTTTGTAAAAATTTTTAATCGCTTTAAAAATGGTTTTTTCATAAGAATGGATAAATTTATAGTTTTCAAGTAAAATTTCTATTGCTTTATCTGTTGCTATTTTTTCTTCGGGTAAATTGCAATATTCAATTTGTTTCTGTATCTTTTCTTCGTCAGTATCTGCTTTTTTAGATTCAACTAAAGATTTTTTAATAGACCATTCTTTTTTTATCTTTTTAGAATAAAGCGGTAAAGTTATGTGATGACCTAATTCATGCAATAGACTAATAACGAATAAAGAACAAGGTGGAATATTTTCATAGGTGTTTTCCAAAAATTTTTTAAATCCTTTATCAGCATTTTCCATAGAAACTAAACTATAGGCAATTTCATCTGTACCAAGATAATAGCAAAAGTCAGTTTCTAAACAGCACTCAATTTCATCATATCCCAATTCAATAAAAAACTGTTCCATGATTTCATTTAATTCATCAATTCCTACAAGAAGAGTATTTTCCATTATAAACACCTCTTTTTTATTTTATTGTATCACTTTATTTTTATTCTGTCAAGTATTTTTAAAAAAGAAAAAAGGCTCTTATACAAGAGCCTTTAAAAATTTCATTATGTCATGTTGTGCGTTTACTGTCGCTCCAAGATTCCATCCTTCTCTAATAAATTTATTATCATCAATAAGTATCTGATATTCTGCTTTTTTCCGAGTGCAATTTGCTTTAGTCGTGCCATATTTTACACAATGGATTTCATCATAAGGGAAATTGTATTTTTTCAACCATTCCTTTTTTGCACAAGACACGGCTTTATTATACTCTTTACTCCCATCTTTGGAAAGCCATGTTGTTACGGCAATTTTCCATCCGCGGACTTTAAGAAGTTTTAAAACTTTTTTCATTTCATCCATATCATAAAGCGGTTCTGCTTCTTCATAAGGACGAACATTTTCTTCCTGTAAATCCGTCAACCAGTTAGAAACCCCGTATAAGTCAGTAATTGTGCCATCCATATCAAAAACCAGCATTTTCTCCATAATGTACCACCTTTCTATCTGTTTTTTCATTCATATTAAGTATAGCATATAGACCCGCATCTGTCAAACATTTTTTTGTTACATTTCCATTAAATTTTTGGGATATATTGTAACAAAATTGTAATAAAAAAATGCTTGACAAAATTGCCTGGGTGCGGTATAATAGAAGACTCGGTTCGTCTTGGTGAAAAACCCACCAAGACGAACCGCTCATAAAAAACTATAGAGTCTTATACGACTCTGTAGTAAAGTTCCACTGCCTCGTTAAGGGCTTCCCAAAGCCCCATTGAGCAGATGGCTTCGGTATAAGGGTTGCGAGCGGAGGAGGTCTGCTCGATTGCCTCGATCTCGAACTCATAAGCGAGGCGGATGATTTCCTGCTCGGAGAAGGTACGGTCAAAATAAGATTTCATGTTGTGGTCTCCTTTCGTGGGGTACTCTACCTGTCACCATTATATTATCACATCTTGTTCTACCTGTCAAGCAATTTTTTCAAATTCGAAAACAGAACCGTTGATTTCCATCGCTACCTCGTTGGCTTTGTTGCCGTCATTCCATGCCCCGTAAAACCAGTAGTCAAAATTCTCATCCTGCGTAGCGACAATGTACTTGTAGTTCTCAGCGTAGGTCGGAAGGTTGTTAATCATTTTTTCTCCTTTGTTGTGTGCTCTTGTCTGTTTCTGATACTATTATAAGCCTTCTATTTTTATCTGTCAATACTCATAGTGTACAAATTTTTGTACAGTAGAAGGTGTATAATTATACGAGTTTCAGGTATATTTATGCAAGGTATATTTATACATTTTTCGTACATTTTTATGCAGTTATACAGAGAAGAACAAAACGGGACGTTGTGGTGAGAAACGCGCCACAACGTCCCGCCAATAAAAGAGAGAACGCGGAATCGGTATACATAACAAAAAAACGCCCTTAAAGGTTAAGGGCGTCCGCGATTTTCTTCCATTGTTCTTCACACTTTTCTTTTGTTTCAAATTCTACAGATATTGCTAAAACCATTTTTCCATCTGTTCCCAGTTTGTAAAAATTGATACCAGTTGAATATTTGGTAGCATATTTGGTGATTTCATCAAAAGCAGTAATTTTAATAATCTCATTTTCCATTTCAATAAACATTTTTCTTTCCTTTCTTTTTTAGGGGAGAGGTTTTATTCCTCTCCCACTTCTCCGAGGTCAACCCCTGCCAATTCGCAAAGGGTCTCGAAGTCTGCGCCGTATTCAAGAGCCATCTGAAGTTCGTATGCCATAACTCACTCCCCCCTTTCAAGGGCGATCCGCCCCTCTTCCTCGGTGATGCCCATCAGATAACAAGCGGTACCAAAGTCCCAGCCCTCTTCAAGCAGTTCAGTCATAGTAGTCATAATCGCTCTCCTTTCGATCCAGGTCATCTCTGTTACTATAGTTAGTATAGCACCTCTTAATAGTCCTGTCAAGGGTTTTGGGAAAATTTATTTGACTTTTTTTTAATTTTTTTTCAAGAGAAAATTGCCGGGGTGCGTGCGGTAGAAATAGCGGTGCGTCGCGGGAAGGCACGCCCCACGACGCACCGCTCGGCTTTTTAGGGGTATCTTTTATTTTTAATTGGGGTGCATTTGGGAAGAGAATTGATTTTCATTTGAAACTGGGGAAGATGCGGAAACGGTTCATCAACGAAAAGACGCCCTTAAAAGTTAAGGGCGTCCGCGGTTAGAACAAGAAATATTTGATTGCTCCAATGATTATAACAATAAGAATTATTAGAATAATCAAAGCGAGTGCTATCCACATCGGAGCCAGCACCCATACCCATGACCAAGTAATTACCCCGCACAACTTGAGGACAATAAAAGCAATAGTCAGAAGAGAGCAAAAACCGCAACCACCGCTTGAAGTGTTCCTAATTTCTTTATTATCTTTCATTTTCATCAATTCCTTTCTATTGTTTTTTTAATCAATCAGCTGTTTCAATTTCAAAAATTGCTACCCAATCATCTTCAAAATCACCGGCTTTAATTTCTTCAATACACGCTTCAAAAGTTTCTTTGTCTTCAAAAACTTCTTCTATTGTTTCTTCAATATTTCCATTATTGTAAATTTCACAATAGTCATTAAATTCTTGATTAAAAATCTGAAGTGCACATTTTACGGCATTTGCTTTTGTTTTGAAAAACTTTTTTCCGAATCCTTCATCATATGATACGCAATACATTTTTTTCTCCTCCCCTTTTAAATCTCTACCCAAGCCAGCCGAGGCTTTACAGTATAGCCATTGTCGAGTGCTTCATCCTTTTCAGCGTTGAGAGTTACAGATTTAATAACTTTGTCATTTTCATAAATATCATAGAACAGGCGCTCGCCAAGGGTTACAAGTTTTTCTTTTACAAGATAACCATTTTTCTTCAGTTCGCTCATTCTCTCATAGGAAGTAACATTTTTAACAAAAGTGCCGTTTTTTGTGAAGATGTCATAGGTAAGTTTTCTCATTTCTTTTCTCCTTTTCTTTTGTCTTTTGTTTTTCTATAATTATTATATCATTTTCTTTTTTATTTGTCAAGCCCATTTTTAATAATTCATAAGGGCTTGACGGCAGGCTTTCTTTTCTTTTGCTCTGTCATAATCCTTTTTGCTTTTCATCGTACGAGTACCAGTGTTAAAACCTACCATAATTCTATACTGCGAATTTTTCGCTTTCTTCATTTTCTTATTTTCATTTCTATCAAACATTTTTATTTTCTCCTTTTCTTAATACTGATTATAATTATTTTTTACTGTATTATCAATAGCTTTTTCAATCAATTTTTGCGGCGCTTTTCCATCTTTGTAATATCTTCTAATTTGTCCGGGACGAGCGATTAACTTTGTAATCATTTTTTTTGTATGCTGATTATAAATAACAATGATTCCTGTATCTGTAATCTGATGAATTTCAGCGCCGTTTTTATGTCCTCTATCTACTACAAAACTTGCTACCACTTTTCCGATACCGATTGTTTGAATAATCCTTTCTCTTTCCTGTCTGTCGATCGTGTAATGCTTACTATTCATTGTGGGGTCTCCTTTCTTTTTCTGATTATAATATAGCACTTCTTATAATACCTGTCAACCCCTTTTTTAAAATTTTCCAACAAAATTTCGGGATTTTATAGAGCGCATAAAGTGGAGCAATTCCAACTTCAACTGGTTGGCTTATGCGTACAAAGAGAAGGACGGCTCGCTGCGGGAATTAAGGCCCCACAGCGAGCCGCTCAACGGAGAAGAGGAGCCATATGGCTCCTCCCGAATAGGTACTCAGCGGGTCTTATACGGCTGGTCTCACGCCTTGCGGCCGCCACCTTGCTTTCGCTTCTGCCCTGTTCCCTCTCTCGTTATGTTTATTATAGCATAGGGGTTGAGGTTTGTCAACCCCTATTTATAAAATTCTTTATATTTTTTTTCATATTCTTTTTTGCTGATTTCTTTCCAGTATGCCGGATATGCCGGAGTGATAAAATCTTTTACAAGAGCGCCTGTGATAATGTTTTCAAAATATCTCATTTTAAATCTCCTTCCTGTTGTTATATTTATTATGGTAAGGGGTTGAGGGGTCAGCCCCTTTTTGTGTTACCGTCTTGCCAAATGCGGCGTAGGCGTAAACTTGACAATCGGTCCGTGCTTTACGATTTCCCTTTTCTTTTCAGCGGCGGAGTAGCCGTTTACCCAGCAGTTATAGCCATCAGCGAAAACGTAAATCCCACAAGTGTTCTTTGCCATTGTTTTGTTCTCCTTTTCTTGGATCCGAGGTTTTTGTCTTTCTGTAATTATAAGATACCATACTTTGGAACTTTTGTCAACCCCTTTTTTTAAATTTTTTTAAACTTTTTTTTCTTGAGGTTTTGTTCCGTTCCTTTATCTTATGTATTTATTATATCGTAGTGGGTGTACAAAAATCTGTACACCCGCGCCTTTTTTCAAATGAATATTTATACATTTTTCTGTATAATTATGCACTTTAACACTTTAGCGTAGTAAAGTGTAATTTTCTTTTTTTCACGAATTTTGAAATTTTAGTGCTTTAACGTGTTAAAGTGTAGCACTTTAACGCACTAAAGTTTAGCGCTTTAGTGTACTAAAGTTTAGCACTTTAACGTACTAAAGTGCTATTTTCTTATTTCCGAGATTTTTGAAACTTTACCACTTTAACGCGCTAAAGTGTAACATTTCTGTAACAATTGTAACAATTTTGTAACATTTTAAAATTTAACAATTTTGTAACATTTGTTAACAATTTTGTAACAATTTGTTAACAAAAATTTAACATTTCAGGTGTGAACAAATTGTTAACAAATTGTTAAATTTCTGTTAACAAATTGTTAACTGGCGCGTGGAGAGAATCACGGCGCGCTGCGGGTCGGAATGGCCCACAGCGCGCCGTCGGGGGCATTTTCTATTTTCATTTTCATTTGGGGGTAGGGTCTGATTTGTTTTCAAATAAAAATGGGGGTATTTCGGGATTGCTATTTGTTTTGGGGTGCTTTCGGGATTGAATTGCATTTAGTTTAAAAATTTTTCAAGATTTGCTATTATTTTCCATGATTTTGGAAGACGCGGCAGCCCGTGCAAACGCAATAAAAAGCCCGTCTAAAACAAGATTTAGACAGGCTGCCGCGTTTCCTTTATATTTTCATTCTACTATTGAAAAACCATCAGCAAGTAAACTTTTTATTTCTTCTTCTCTATTGTCCATCTGTCCATGGATAATAAGAATATTATTTCTATAATATTCAAAATGTCCATCATCAGAAATATTTACTACATCATTATCTTTTACGTTTTCAAGGCAAGTTGTCCAATACATAATTTTTACCTCTTTTCTATTGTTTTTATGATTATCTTATTATAAATTACTATAATCTTTAAACTTTAGATTTTTTATCTTTTGATACCCTAACCTCAAGGGTTAGGGCATCTTTCGTGACTTCTTACCATGCTTTCAAGTGTATTTTCTGAAATGTCGTTTCTTTCTAAAAACTTTGCAAATTGGATAGTATCATGATGTTCAAAACCATAGATCCGAATCATTCTTGTTAAGAGTTCTTCTTTCTTTTCTTCTGTCATCATTTCTTTTTCTCCTTTTGTTGAAGTGTGGCTTGTTTCAATTTCTATATTGATTATAGCATCAACTGTTTTCATTGTCAAGCAAAACTTTTACTTTGGTAATTTCATCATCTGTTCTATCATTCATCGTACAATTATCATAGAATGAAAGTTTTACTTTTTGACCTCTTGTCAATTCATTGTCATAATCAATGTACTGCCACAGATGACCAGTTTTATCTTCAAAAGTAACGACTTTATTTTCTACTTTGCTAACTTCTGCATTTATTGAATAGTATCTTTCAATTCTTCCGCAGAAAGCCAAAACAATGAGTAAAAAAGTAACAAGTGCAATTCCCTGAAAAAGTTCAATTCCTTTTCTTTTAATTCTAATGATAATCATTTTCAAAATCCCCTTTCTTTTGAAAAATTAATTTTTTCTTTTATTATAAACTATTATTTTTATTTTGTCAAGGATGAATTTTTAAATAAGATAATATTCTTATTAGATAGTTTCAATTATAAGTAAAAAGCCGCCTGCCCGTAGCCAAGCGACTTTTTAGAAAGGAATGTATCATGAAGTTTGATTTTTACTTTATACGATAAATCCAAGGAGTCTTTCTATTCCTTTTGCATCTTCCACTCTTGCCTTGAAAGTAACTTCTTTTAAGTCTTTATTAGCAAGTATTTTTTCTTCATAGAAACAAGGGAAGATTTGAATGATTTTATTAATAATAGCATTTGTGAAGTTGTTGTCCTCGATAATAACACAAATAGTTGTCATGATTTGGTTCCCCTTTCTTTTAGATGGATCTGTTGTTTTGTTTTGTTGTCTTTATTATAAACCCTGTTCTTTTATTTTGTCAAGCCTCAATTTGCAATTTTTAAAAATTCTTTTATGCCTCGTTTCGGTCGCTCCATTCGTGAAAAATGCCATATAAACCGAAGCCGCATATTCCAAGCACTCCAACTATTCCAACTGGCGAAAACCGCATATGTCGCGCGTCAACCATCCGGCCGACCCATATACGCGCACGCGAGGCATCGACACTTTACCACTGTGAAGTGTAACAGTTTAACGCTTTATCACTGTGAAGTGTTACACTTTAACGTTTTAATGCTTTATCACTTTAATACTTTAACAATGTAAAGTGTTGAACTTTAAACTTTAACGCTTTAGTGTGGTAAAGCCCTTGTTAGCACTCGTTGGGCTTGAGTGCTAACACTTTGGCACTCACCTGTTTCAAGTGCTAACACTTCACTGTGGTAAAGTGTTAAACTTTAGCACTTTAACACTTTACCACACTAAAAAGCAGACCTGCGGTCTGCTTCAGATATTTGTTCTATTGATTGAATTGTTTAAACAATTGAATAAATATTGTTCCTTTTCAATCAATTTGTTATTGTTAACAAAATAAGTATGTAAATCATAATCATCACTATTGAAGCGAACAACAATAGCAAAATCATCAATACAATTGAAATGATACTTATTTATAATCTTTGAAATTGTTCTTTCAATCTTTGTATCTGTCGCACAAAGAAGCATTTTTTGATACAAAGTATCATCAATATTTACAGAAATAAAAGCATTTTGAGAATTGAAAGAATAATCAATTTCAATTTTGATTTCTGTATCAATATCCCATTTTTCAGTTTTAACAATGATTTCAGAATAATCTTTAAAAGTTAACATAATAAATACCTTTCCTTTCCGCTTCAAAGAAGCAATCAATAACATCAATTTCACTATTGATTATAGCACTTTAAAAACAAATTACAAGCATTAATTTTTTTCTTCAAAATGTAAATTAATGCTTGTAATCTGTATTTCTATCCCTTATAATCATAGTTGAAATCAATAGTTTGCTTCATCCCTTGTAAGGGATAGAAAGGAAGAAAAAAATGAAGTTTGAAATCAATGTTTATGAAATGGAAAATGTAAACTCTTTCTCTTTTGCTGAAATTGAAAGCATCACTTCTTTAGACGAATTTTTGTATGATTATGAAAGAACAGAAATTAATTCCCATTGTTACAATTTTGGAATTGATTGTTCAAAAGAAAATCATCTGGTAGGGCTTGCGGTCGGATCTGATAATCCTTTTATTGAATATCCCGATTATAACTATATTACGAAAAAGTTAGGCTTTCATTTTTCAGATTTTATCAGTTTTCTTTCTTCCTTGTATGAAGAGTCTGAAGAAATTGAAATTTCAATTAAGCCCGTTGATAGTAAGTATTATAGAGTTTATGTAGATAATTCTTTCACTGATGAAGAAGCGGAAGAAGCGGACAATGAAAGATTTTTCTTCTCTCATTTTGAAAATGAAATTGATGATATTCTTCTTCATACTTACGATTTTAGAGAAGAATTAAAGGAAATCATGGACAATAGTAATTATTGTCATAACATTTTCAAAAGTGGCGCTTTAGAAAAAGCCTTTAAAGAAGTTAAAACTAAAGCATACATTTTAGAGATGCTGAAAGATGCTTTAGAAAATGTTTATGAAGAATACAGAATTGATATTTGAAAAGTTAAAAATGGGGACGGCGGAAAATATCCGCCGTCCCTTTTTTTTGTCCATTCTACGTGACATTATAGGGCGGGAATCATACGGGAAAATTTGTGAAAATTTTCACAAGCGGGCTCTGCCGCGACATTAACAGTACCAAGTCTTTTTTCAATTCGGTATTTCTTTTTCAAACTTTAGTCCAAACCCCGTCTACAACATCATATTCTAACCCACCTTCAAAAATATTATTTGCATATTCCTTAAATTTTAAATATTTATCTCTCTCTGTTAAAACCAAATATTTATCTAACCTCTCCATTACCCTATCCACATCATCATTGTACTTTTTATTAAAACTACAAAGTACAAAAATAAAATCTGAAAATTCCCCTTCCTCATTTCTCGCCTCATATTTAAACCTAATCGGCAATTCTTCCAGCATTTCATACCCAGCAGGATAAGGCGCCCTTCTATCCATATAACAAATCGTCGTTCTCCACGGCAACTTATTCTCCACCGCAATAAAACTACTTAAAGTTCTCATACCTGTATAACACTCCCATGCTTACCCGTCATCTTATATTTCATAAAAAGATTCCTAATTTGGGGATCACCGTCCAACATAAAAATTGCATAATCTGTTTTAGAAATCAGCATACGCAAGGTTTCTTCTTCCGTTTTACCATGATAGACGAGAAGGGGAGCGCCATTTTCGACGCCCCACTCTTTACCGAGCAAAGTTTTTTCACAAAACTCTCCTCCCGTCACACCACATAAGATATTAAATAAAAAACAATTAGAGGTTTCAATTAAGTCATTAAGCTTCTTATCCAACAAACGGTACCGGTTAACCCCGTCCGCGTATCCCAAAATAAGCACATTCATAGTTTTCCGTCTGTTGCATCAAAATCCAAATCAAAAATATTTCCAAAAATTTCAGTTAAATCAATACCCTCATACTCTACCCAAATATGCCAAATATAAGGACCATCTTGATGAGTTCCAAGAAACTGATAACGGAGTACTTTTTCCTCTTGCTCTTCCATTAAAGGAATACCAGTTCCTAACAACAAAACTTCTCTTTCTACTGTTGGTTCCAATTCTGGATCAACAATAGCATAAATAAATCCTTCTAACATATCCAAACTTAATCCAACAGTTGAAATTACTTCAGCTCCTTTTGGTACTTTTATATAAAGTGTATTCTTATCCGGGTTATACCGTATAGGGTACTTATAAATAATTTTCATTTATTAATTTCTCCTTTTTTCTTTTTCTATAAATATTATATAATATTTTTTCTTTTTTGTCAAGAAGGAGAATTGGTTGTAGTTGACTTGATGAAAAATTTTTGGTATAATTTAGTTATAGGTTATGGAAAGGAGTATTCAATGCAAAAGACAGAAATGGAAAACGCGGCCGCCGTGGACAAGATGTATTAGGACTAGGCGGTTGAGGGATTATAGCAAGAGCAGTCGCAAGAATAGGATAATCCATTTAAACTTGATTATTCTATTGAATCTCCCGAAGAACGCGTACAAGTAGTAAATAAAATAATTGAAAATATTCCTCCAGAAAGACTAACAAGTAGATATTTAGAAATTCTCGCTGATTATATGATTTTTGCGATGAATAAAAAAGAAAAGAAATAGAAATTAATTAATACAGATAATAGAATGGTAACTATAAACAAGCGCGAGACTTCTTTTTAGGGATTAGTAAGTAAGTTTTAGAATGGAGAAGATGGCATTTATAATATGATTATAAATGACAAAAATGTTTTACTTACTCCTAAGTATCAAATTACTCAATAGGATATAGACTCAATTCCAGCATTGAAGGAACTGAGAGAATAGATAGCTAAAGTAGAAGAACAATAGAAAAAAGCAAGAGGGAAGAGGAAATATCTTCTCAAAAAGCAGATTATAGAAATGCGGCAGGATCAATATGTAATCAAAGGAGCTTATAAGCCGATTACGTATTGTTTTAATTTGATTAAGAGTATGTCTACTCTTGATCTTGGTGATAAGTTAGAAATTAATGCAAATGGAGATATTGTTAACAAAGGGTTGATTTCTTTATTTAATCCAACTCATGTATCTTTGCTTCTATGTAATTATTCTAAATTAAAAATGAGTTGTTGGGATAAGCTACAGTCCGACCTTTGGTATTTACTTAAGGACCTGGAAAACGCGGCAGACGCTGCTCTATAGTAGAAGTATCCCTTGTATTATGACCTGATGATATACAAGATAGATGGAAAATCTAACCTGGAAATACAGAATTTATTATACAATACCTATGGAATCACTCATTCTGTTGAATATATATCATCACTCTGGAGGAAGAAAATACCAAAATTAATCGCGGAAGAAGAATAGAAACGGGTTTTAGTTTGGTATTATACTGTTGTAGAAAAAGGAAAATGGAAAAGATGTTCTCGTTGTGGGCAAATTAAGTTAGCTCATAATAAGTTTTTTTCAAAAAATAATACCTCAAAAGATGGTTTTTATAGTATTTGTAAAGATTGTCGAAATAAAAAGAACAAGGATAAGTGAGGTATTATATGGCTAAAAAAGTTTGTGAAAAATGTGGTAGAACAAAATAGGATACCATGTTCTACACTTATAAAAATGGTGATAAATGCGAAATTTGTAAAGAATGTACATTAATGCACGTAAATGTTTGGTAGCCATAGACATTTGTTTGGTTATTAGAAAAGTTTGATGTGCCTTGGTTACCCTGGGAATGGGATTCATTACGAGATAAAGCATACGCAAAAAATCCTCAAAAGAAAAATGACACAACCGTTTTTGGTAAATACCTTTCTAAGATGAAATTAAAACAATGGAAAGGTAAGGGTTGGGCCGATACTGATTAGCTTCAACATGACCATGATCTCGCGGTCGCCGCGGGGCAGGCGGATGAAAGGTAGCTTGAAGAGTTTTATGCTTAGCAATATGAAAATGGTTAGATTACTGAGGCTCAGTATCGAACTTTAACTAAGGCAAACCTCCAGCGTGAACGAGACATGACACGGCCTCCCGCGGATTTC
>Ga0247609_10002134_pt1 | contig 21606 bp, 14 predicted proteins | sample 172DNAGHGlowgp2_FD_193487 | JGI IMG/M metagenome (GOLD analysis project Ga0247609, IMG submission 193487) | Sheep rumen microbial communities from Palmerston North, Manawatu-Wanganui, New Zealand - 1728 DNA GHGlow gp2 | ecosystem: Host-associated > Mammals > Digestive system > Stomach > Rumen ...
GAATATTGGAATAATATAATAACAAATGCATATAAAAAGGGATTAAAACCGATATTAAAAGATTTAGGAATTACTGAAAAATTAAATTATGGATTTGATAGTATAATTGATTTATTAGAAGATATTCATATGGATTCTATGACTCTTCAATTATCTGCTGATAAAAATGCATCAAATATTTTTGATGCATTTGCAAAACTTGATATTGATAGTGTTGAAGAAAAATCACAAAGTCTTATTAAAGGTATTACAGGAGTTATTCAAATATTTAAAGAACTTGAAAAAACAAAAGATATTGATGCGAAAACTATTAAAAAAGTAATAACTAATTTAAATAAGATAATAAAAGATTCAGATGATAAAGGAAAAAAACCTACATTTAAAACATTAATTGAAAATATTTTTGCTACAGTTCCACAAAAGGGTGTCACTGATAAAAAAATAGAAGCAATTAATGCTATATGTAATTTATTATCTACATTAACAACATTAAATGGAGAAGAAATAGATATTAATGAATTTAAAAATAAAATTAAAGAATTATCACAAATATTTAAACAAAAAGGTCCATTTGCAACATTAATAAAAAATATTATTGATCATTTATCAAAAGTTGATAAAAAACTATTAGAAGATTCTAGAAATTTTGTTAAACTAATTGTTACATTATCAATGGCTGTTAAAAATTTATCAGCTGTTACTGAAGATGATATTGAAAAATCAAAAACAACAATTAAAGGATTAACAAAGCTTTCTGATGATTTTAAATCATTAGGGGATAATTTAATGTATATAGGTGCTCATGAAAAAATGTATGAGCAAGGTATTAAAGCAATGGATAATACCGCAGATAGTACAAAAACAGCTATAGATAAATATAATAATATAAAAATTGATGAAAATAAAGTAAAGAAACAGCAAAGTGCTATGGGGGAAATGATAAAATTAGTTATTGTTTCTGGTCTTGTACTATTAATTGGTAGTTTAATGATGAAAATTATTGAACCTAAAGATTTATATATATTTACTGCTGTATTATTTGGTTTTGTCACTGGTTTAATGTTGGTTTATGTTTTAGCATCTAGAATGATTGGAAATTCATTAGCTATTGCTCAGGAGGTAGGTGAATTAGTATTATTTTCTGGATTAATATTATTACTTGGTTCATTAATCGGTTTAAGTCCGGCTTTACAAATAGGGGCTGTTATATTTACAGGATTATTATTCTTATTTATTTGGGGTGTAATACGGGTATTCCGTAAAGCTGCTAAAGAAATGGCTAAATTAAAAATAGAAAATTTAGTTGATCAAGTAGGTAATTTTATAGCTAAAGCGGCATTAATAATGATTTTAGGTAGTTTAGTAATAACTTTTATTAGTATTCCTAATTTATTTAAATTTACAACAACATTAATGTTGTTTATTTTCCTTACTTCATTACCATTTATAATATTTAGTTTAGATTTATTTGGGGGTGCTTCTAATGGTATGAAAGCATTCAGTGCTTTTATTGTTGGTGCTGGATTGATGATGATATTTGGTAGTTTGGCTATGAATTTTATAAGTTTAGTAGGAATATTTTTATTTACAATGACATTAATGTTTTTTGTTGTTGCTACATCATTACCATTCTTACTATGGGCACTAACTCCATTCGGTGAAAAGGCTGCAATGGGTTTAAAACAATTCGGGATATTTATATTACTAGTAGGATTAACACTTTTATTAGGGGGTACATTATTTACTGTATGGCCAGAACTTATAGGAGGTACAGTATTATTTGCTACGGTATTATATGCTTTTATTAAAGGAGTTGTTCGCCCATTTTTATGGTTTGGTATAAAGGGAGCAGCTGCTTTATTTATGGCAAAACGTGTAGCAAAACTTGCTTTATATTCTGGATTAATATTGTTAGTTGGTGGATGGTTATTTGTTAAATATCCACAAATGATTGTAACAGTTCCATTATTTGCAACTACATTATATTTATTTGTTAAAGGTATGTTAAAAGCATATAATGCTAAAAATTTTCCTAAAATATTAATAGCCGTAAATGAATCTAGACAATTATTGTTATTAACAAGTATTTCTGCTGCAATATTATTAGCGGGCGGATATGTTATAGCTAAAAATCCTGATCTTATTTGGGCATGCCCGATATTTGGTTCATTAACATATCTTTTTGTAAAATGGATGTTAAAGGTAATAAATCAACTTTCTAGAAAACCAATACCACCAACAGTTATAGTGGCTATTGGTATGATTGGTTTAGTTACATTAGGAACAGCATATGCAATAAAAATAATGGCTGAAGCCGCAAATACTATTAATGGTGTTGGTGGCGCTATTAAATTTATATTAGTTGTTACTGCCGCTGTAACAATGCTTACCTTAATGGGTACAATAACAGTAGCTTTAGCTATAGCACTTGGAAATGCCGCTACACAAGTTATGGGTTGGGCAGCAATTGCATTATTAGGAGGTATGGCATTGTGTATTGTTTCTGTTGCTGGTTCAATGTGGATTATAGCAAAAGCAATGCAAGAATTTGAAAAGGTAAAAAAAATAGATCCAGAAGTATTATTGGGTGCTATTGGAACAATGGTAGCTATGGGATTTGCTATGGCACCTTTAGCATTAGTCGCACCTATTGTTGCTACAGCTGTAATAGTTATATTAGCAATAGCGGCAACCATGGTTGTTATTGCTAAAGTCGTTCAAGAAATTTCAAGTTTAAAAATACCAGAAGGTTGGGATAAAGACGGTAATCCAACAGGTTATATTAAATTAAAAAAAGAAGATTTTAAGAATGCAGCAGAAAATACACGAGCATTAATTACTGTATTAGGAAAAACTATTATAGATGTATATGAAGAAAATCCAGAAATATTTGCTAGAACATTTGCTGGGTTCGGTAAAACAAGATTTCAAATTGTTGGTGAATCTCTTGAAATATTAGCCCCATTACTTTCCAAAATAGCAAAAGCTGTAAAAGATTATGCTACATTAAATGTACCCGTATATGAAGGTACAAAAGTCGTGGGTTATGAAAAATTAAATCAAACAGATTTTACTAATGCTGCCGAAAATGTGAAAATTATTTTAACAGTATTAGGTGGTGCTGTTTGTGAAGTTTATGAAGAAAATCCAGATATGTACAGTATTCAAGAAAATTGGGGAGGAATCTTATCTATATTTAATCATGATTCTCCATTTAATTTAGTTGTTAAAGCTAATATGGGTTTAGCTAAATTAATAACAAAAATTGCTACAGCTGTTAAAGATTATGCTAATTTTACTGTACCGGAAGATTATGAAATTGATAAAGACGGTAATTTAAAACCTCAACATATGAGACATCTTAAAGATAAAGATTTTAAAGATGCTGCGAAAAATGTTAAAACTATTTTACAAGTATTGGGTAGAGCGGTATGTGAATTATATGAAGAAAATCCAGATATGTATGATGTTGAAGAAGGACATAGTGGATTATTATCATTTTTTAATCACCAGTCTCCATTTAGTTTAGTTGTTAAAGCGAATTTAACATTAGCTAAATTAATAACAAAAATTGCTACCGCTGTTAGTGATTATGCTAATTTTACTGTACCAGAAGATTATAAAATTGATGAAAATGGTGAATTAAAACCAACAAAAATGAGACATCTTAAACCTAAAGATTTTAAAGATGCAGCTAAAAATATTAAAACAATTATTGAAACATTAGGTAAACCTATTGAAGAAATAGCAGCCGACCCTAAAAAAATGGAAATGTATAATGATTACGGAGGATTAGCTTCTATATGGAATGGCGGTGACAGTGATTGGACTAAAGTAATAACAGCTCAAATGAAATTAGCAGATTTAATATCTAAAATTGGTGGAGCTGTTAAAGAAATGGCAGATTTAACAATAGTTACAAAATGGGATAAAGATGGTAATCCACTTGATAAAAAACCAATGGGTCAAGAAAGTTTTAAAAAAGCTGGTGAAAATATTAAATCAATTATAGAAGCATTAAGTAATCCTATAGAAGAAATTTCTAAAGATAAAAACCGTATGAAAATATATAAAGAGGTTGGTGGAATAGCTTCTATATGGGATGGCGGTCAAAGTGATTTTATGATTGTACTTACAGCCCAAATGACTTTGGCTGATTTAATATCTAAAATCGGTAAAGCTGTCGGTGATATGGCATTACTTAAAATAGAAACAAAATGGGATAAAGAAGGTAATGCTATAGAATGGAGACAATTAAATGATCAAGATTTTACAAATGCAGCTCAGAATGTATCAGATATTATTACAACATTAAGTACAACTATAATAAAAGTATATAATGATAATCCTGATTTATTTGATGACGGTGAAGATTCTGATTTTGCTGTTTGCGTTGCTGCAGTAAGTTCAATAGGAAAAATGATTTCAGATATTGCTGGAGGATTACAAGCATATGCAGATTTAAAAATCCCCGTATGGTCAGCAGGTATGAATGAAGATGGTTCACCTAAGAAATATGCTGAAATCGGTGATGAATTATTTAATAAAGTTGATGATACTATTAATAAAATTATAACAACAATAGGTACTACTATTATTGACACTTATGAAAATCATCGGGATTTATTCAATCCAGATGATGAAAATAGTAAATTTAAAGTTTGTGCAGAAGCTATAGGAACATTAGGAGAAATGATTAATTCTATAGCAGAAGGATTAATAGCATACGCAGATAATCGTATACCATGTGAATGGGATGAAAAGGGTAATCCAACAAAATATAATAGTTTAAATGATACCGATGTTAAAAAAGCAACTGAAGAAATTCAAACTGTTGTAATAACATTAGGTGGTTCAATTATGGGATTATATGATACAGAAATCGGACGTGAAATGTTTGATGTTCCACATGGCGGATTATTTGGTTTAGGTGCAGCAGAAGATAATAAATTTGTAGTAGTTGCTAATTCATGTATGTTACTTGGTGATATGATTTCAAAAATAGCTACTGGTATTCGTGATTATGCTTCTCAAAAAGTACCAGATCAATGGGATGAAAAAGGAAATCCTATACACTGGATTCCATTAGATAGAAAAGCGTTTACAGAAGCGGCTTTACAAATTTCATTAGTTATAAGTTGTATAGGAAGTTCTATGATTAATACATTTAATGATCATGAAGATTGGTTTGATGACGGCGAAGATTCTACATTTAATAAAGTATTTAAAGCATGTAAAAATATGGCTGAAGTTATATCTGTAATAGCTAAAAGTGTACAAGATTTTGCCGGGGGACGTATGCCAGCAGTAGATGATAAAGGTGTAATTCAAGAAGGAAAATACATATTAATGGGTTCTGGTGTATATGAAAATGCAGCTGATAGTATTTCTAAAGTAATTTCAACTATTGGTCATTCATTAATCCAAACATTTGAAAATCATAAAGAATGGTTTGAAACTCCCCATGTAGAACATTCTCTTGGGTGGGGATTATTTAGTATAGATGTACCTATATCTGATGCCCCTTCTCCAATGGAACGAATGTTGTATTCTTGTATTCTTATGGGACGTGCTATTTCTGCTATAGCAAAGGGAATTCAAGATTTTGCATTAGGACGAGTACCTGCAATAGATGATTCTGGAAATATTATAAATGGTAAATTTACACCAATGAAACCCCAAATATATGATGATGCTGCTATAAATATTGGGAAAATTATAACGCATATTGGTTCAACAGTTGTTGATGTTTGGGAAAATTTACCTTGGACAATGGATGATGAAGAATTTGCAACAATGATAGGGACATTTGAAAAAATGGGTAAAGTTGTTGAAAATATGGCCAGAGGTATACAATTATACGCTGAATTAAAAATTCCTAAAACAATGATGGGATCATTTATAAAAGATGGAAAGGGTGAATATGAATATAGAGAAATGAAAGATACTGATTTTGAAACTGCATCAATTCAAATTAGCAAAGTATTAACATGTATTGGCGAAGCGCTTGTAAGTGTTGCAAAAAGTGCACAGTTTATAGAGTGGTCTGGACAATTAGATAATATATCAAATATTTATAATAAAATAGGTAGTTGTATTGGTAGTATAGCTGAAGCAACTGTACAATTTGCATCTGGAATGTTTAAACTTGATAATGATTCTGAACCAATACATATATCTCAAGAAGAAATAGGGAAAGCGGTAACCAATATAGGAAATTTATTAAAATCTATAGGTTCTGCTATAGTAGATACAGTTAAAGGTAATACTGAAATATTTGGTGATTATCAAGCATTAGTAAAAGTTTTTGGGGAAAATGATAAAGCTAATGATAATAGAATTCCAGCTTTGGTTGCAGTTAAAGCTATAGGTGCATTAGCTGATCCGATTGCTGATATTGCTAAAGTATTATATAATTATGCCGGATTAGATAATATATATAAATATGATGAAAATGGTAATGTTACAGAAGTTATAGCATTAAGCCAAGCAAGTATAGAGGCAGCCAAAGAAAATATGAAAGAAATACTTAGAGCATTAGGTGATTCTATAATGTATGCTGTTGAAAATAATCCTGAATTATATAATTATAATAACGGACATTTTTTAAGTATTTTAAATAGTCAAAGTGGAAAAGTTCTTGATAATATAAAAACTATAAATGAAAAAATAGTTGATTGTGTTAGTGAAGCCATAACCGGTATAAATAGTCTTGCAGAACAAATGCTTAATATGGATATTAATAGATTATTTAAATGGGATACATATAAAATACCTGGAGGTACTATGGAAGATTATTATATTGTATATTTAGTAGCTACAGTATTGGGTTTATATGTACGCATAGCTGCACATATTATGCATTTTATTTATGCTGTTTCAGGACAAACTAAAGAGGGAGGGGGTATAGAAATAACAGATCCGACAACAGGAAAAACTAGAACAGTAAAAATTTTTGATTTTGAATCAGCTATGACAAAGGTAGCAGATTTAAAAAAAATGATTAAAGATATATCAATGTTCGCTATAAAAATATCTGTATTAGCATCAGTTACATTTAATAGTATATCTAATTTATTAAAAAATATTAAACAATATAGTGAATATTTCCCAGAATTAAAAAATGATTTTTCAACTCCAAATATTATTGTTGATATGATAATATTATATAATAATATTTTTACTAATTTACAAGATATTAATTGGAATTCTTGGTTAAGTATGGATTATTTTAATAATAATTATGATCAAATAGAATTAACTGTTACCCGTGTTACTGATTTAATGATGAAAATGATTACAAAAATTAAATCATTAAATGATGTAATTGAAACAATATCATTAAAAAATATTTCAAATATGTCGAAAATTATAAAAGGATTTTTGACAAATGTTCAATTATTGTTAAGTATCGATAATTTCGGTAAAAAACAAGTAAAAACCGGAGAAATGGTAGCAAAATCAGATTATAATGCTTTTGAAGATGCAATATATAATCTTGATATATTTGGAATAACTGGAGCTGAATCACAATTTACTGAAAAGGTGGAAGAGGTAGATAGAACAGCTTCTATAGAAGAAAAAATTAATTTATTTACAGATTCTATAAAAAAAATTATAAGTGTTGTAGAATATTCTAAAAATGTAGGTACTGAAAGTTTTTCAACATTATCACATGGAATAATGGAAATATATTCAAGTACACGAGTAATTAAATTTAATAAGAATTTTGATAATTATACTAAACAAGTAGATAAATTTGTTCGTACTATTAATAAATTAAATACATTAAAAACAAATTCATTATTAAATCTTGTTAAAGCCATTAATACTATGGCGATTCGTCTTGGTAATATAGATAAGCTTACTGATGCAATTGCTCAGACTTTAGCACATGAACTTGATAAATTAACTAAGGAATTAAGTCTTGCTAAACGTGTTATAGATAATGCTGATAAATTACAACGAGATAGAGCGGAATTAATTAAGAAGTCAATCAAAGAAGTTGAAAAATTAATGAAACAATCATTAAAGATTGAAATTAATAATGTTAGTGATACATCAGCATTAGCTGGTGGAGGTGCAACTCCAGGTGGTCCAGTAGACAGTACTGGATCAACTCCAGGAGCTCCAAGCACAACATCGGGATCAGGATTAAGTACACCAGATTCAACAAGTTCAGCTGCACCAACTAACGGAAATAGATCTAGTAGTGGACCTATGGCTGGAGGTGACGGTATGGGAGATTCCGGAAATTTTAATAATAATAATTCTACATCAAATAATTATAGTACAGTTGCTGCATCTACATTATTTAGAAATGGACAACTAAATCCACATTATAAAAATTCACAAATTCTTTTACAAAAATAAAATATATTATAAATTAATATGAAAGCATTTAATTTATATTATAAGTCAATGAAAATAAATAAAAAACCGTTATCAAAATCAGATATAGAATATATATTTGATCAAAAAGTAATATATAAAAAAAATGAACAGACAAATAAAATAGAAAAAATAAAAACACAAGATTTAAATTGTGTAAAATGTATAGTTATATGAAAAATATTAATGAATGTTTTACTACACCAATGAATACTGTAGGTATTGGAAATGTAACAGCACCTACAGATAGTTGTGACGGTAATATACCGGTATGCAAAGTTAAGAAAAGAAGAAATTTAAAAGATTATATTTCTGATAAACTAAAAAATAAAAAGATTAAATAATTATGTTATCATTAAAATCAAGAAAGGATTATTTTAAATTATTATTACCGAGAGATTTTATATGTCCTGAAATAGAAGAAAAATATACTAAAATATTATCCAGTAAACAAAGTTTTTATTATACTCCTATTGATTTTCTTAATGAGACAATTCAAAAGGTCCAGGTATTCGGTTTTGCTGATGCTACATGGGTTCAACCACAGCAAACCAGAGAAGGAACGTTATATCAATCAAGATATGCTGATATTTCTACATATGCTAATGATGATAATGTTTCATATAGAAGTCAAAAAACCCCGATATCATTAATGGATAAAACCTTAAATATTGAATTTCGTCATACATTAGGATATTTAAATTATTTTATGTTATTTGAAAATTTCTGGTGGCAGTTCTCTCGTAATAAACATAATAATGATCCAGGATTAAATTATGATTTTAATATAGATATATTTAATGAAATAGGTGAAATATATTCAAGGGTAGTAATAAAACAACCGCTTGTAAACAGTATGGATATGCTTGATTTTGATTTTGCACAACCTATAGCGCAATCAGGAACATTTAAAGTTGAATTCAAATATAATAATTTTGATTATCAGTTTATAGATATAAATGGTAATGATAATGAAAATAATTTAGATAATATTTGAATAATATTTTTTAATATTCTATATTTAATATATATTAAATTTGAATCTTAATAACAAGAGAGTTTACAGTAAGGTACTAGACAGATATGTATGCAGATATAGTAAGAAATCCTTATCCTTGTTATTATTCAAATTGAGGGGTTAGCGTGTGTTAACTCCTTTTTTAATAGAAATAATTTATATAATAAACTATATTAAATATATGGGTGAATATAATATAGAGAAATATGTGGATGAATGGGTACTGGATAAAATAGGTAAAAAATTTAAATTCAGAACTTATCAAAAAGCAGCTATAATAAAAATTATTGATAATATAATTAATCATCAATATCAGAATTATATTGTTGAAGCACCTACAGGATCGGGTAAATCATTAATAAATATTATAGCTGCTGGTGTATTGGCTGATTATTTTGATATTACTTCTTATATACTTGTTTCTGATTTATCATTATGGGATCAATATGATAAATTTTTAAAAAGTCATAAACGTATAGATATTGCGATTCTTAAAGGTCAGACTGGTAATTATTGTTGTAAGATAAATAATGAAGATATTAAAAATGCCGATTGCAGGATGTCAGGACTGTCATGGAATGCATTATATAATAAGAGTATAAGAAATAAATACGGATATGAGTGTGCTATGACTTGTGAATATGTCCGAGCAAGGAAACAAGCAATGAAAGCAAAAGTCTGTATTATGACATATCAGTTGTTTTTATTTGTTATGAATAATCCGCAATATAATACAGATCAATCAGGTAATATGATATTTAACATTCATGATATATTATTTTGTGATGAATGCCATAATATACCCGAAATTGTTCAAAATCAATATTCACCTATAATTTCAAAAAAAGATATTAATTATTTAAAACCTTTATATTATAGATCTACAGAACAGGAACCTACATTATTTCAAGGTTTACAGTTAAGTACATTTGATGATTTGGAAATATATAAATTATATCCTGATTGGTCAGATATTGAAAAGATTATAGATAATTGCTGGAAAGTATGGTTATGCAAAGATTCAACAAAAGATGAGGATATTGAAGCTAATAATGATTATCTTAAATTATTAAATACATACTCAGAACTTGTTGAATCATTGCGACAGGATATTATAATAAAAAAGACAGAATATCATGCATTGACAAAAGACGATATAAAGTTATTTAAAATTATATCATGGTATACTAATTATATGTGTTTATGGAATGATTTCTGCATGGCTATCAGTGTAACAGGTAAACAGTATATGATTAAGGATGTTAATATAACAGATAAAGATACTGTAATTACATTTAAATGTACTAAAGAAGATTATATTACATGGTTTTTCTTTTTAGCACGAACACAGTATAAAGTAATGTTATCGGCTACGGTAGGATCTAAAGAAGCATACGATGAAAGGATGGGATTTAAATATGAGAAAGAAGATACTTGGCAACATCCTAATAATATAGTTAATGAATCATATATGGAAGTTATACCGTCAACATTTGATTTTAAAAAGTCACCTATATATTTTCTTAATAGATTTAAAATGTCATTTAAAGAACGTGAAAATTCATTTAAGTATTTAAAAAACGCAATATATTCGATATGTAAAACTAAATTTGCGGATTGTAAAGGTATTATACAGACTGGTTCATATGAATTCGCCAAACGATTATATGATGATGCACCTGATGATATTAAAGAACGGATGCTTATATACAGGGGATCACGTGAAAAAATAAATACTATAAGATTTCACAGATTATCTGAAAATACAATTATTGTAGGTCCAACGTTAAATACCGGTATAGATTTACCGGGAGATGAATGCAGATTTATTATTATATTGAAGGTACCTTATCCGACACTGGTTGATCCGTTAATTAAAGAAAGAATTAAATTATATCCTTTATGGTATAATTCACATACATCAAATGAAATTATACAAGGTATAGGTCGTGGTGTTCGTTATAATGGTGATTGGTGTGTTACATATATACTTGATGCATGCTTCTTTGGATTATATCAAAGTACTAAACATCAATATTCTGAAGAATTACAAAATAGAATAAAAATTATTTAATATGGATAAAGTTATATTTTTTGTTTTAGATTCTTTTGAGTTATATCCTGCAATATATAATAAAACTCCTAAAAGAACATTGTGTTATTCATATTTTGATACTGAAGAAGCTATCAAAAATAAATTATCTCATATTGTAACTTATGACATTGGACATTTGTCATTTGATCTTGAAGAATTAGGATATTCGATATTTATAGGATATAACGGTCATTCAAAGCAATTCTATTCAGGTATGTCAATTGTTAATGGTAAAGAATTGCGTCATACTCATAATTTAAGAAAGCTTCTTATTAGTGGTGCATTAGATAATGATTTACATATTAATCGTAACAAATTCTATTATGACAATAGTATATCAACATCTGAACTTTGTCAGCAAGAACGAAATTTTCAAAAAAGTAACAATTGATTGTGCATTAAAAGTTCATAATATCAAAATAAAATATACAAATAATGAGTAAATCAAATTATCAGATTGTAGGGGGTATATATATTTATCCTATTGATTATTTAATGAATGAAGAGTTGACCGAATTTGATCTTGTCAACCTTTTTGAAACACCTAGTTTATTATATTCCTATATTATAGGTATGTATAAATATATAGGAAACAATAAACCGATGTTGAATATTATCAATGAAGTCCGAAAAGATAATAAATGGACATCACGGTATAGATGGACAAAGAAACAACAGTTGAATTATGAGGATATTTTTTCAAAAGTAATAAAAAACGTTTATTGTACATCTGATAAAATATCAAAACAAAAAGCTGAATGGTATACTATATGTTATGGCTTTGATATAGCTTAAAAAATAGTCCAGAATTAACGTTTATTAAATTTATATAGATTTTATTAGGTAAATATATTTTGTTAATTCTGGTGTGTTTTATATATCTTCATTTTGGTTTTTAAGTTCATGTGCATAATCAGCCATATACCATGCATCACTGATATCATCAATCTTAGGAATTATAGCGAAATCTGGATTATTCATTATAAATATTTCAGTAAGTATATCTTTTTTTGATATACCGTTTCCCGTTACATATTTTTTAATTTCTGATGGTGTAGCGATAGTAAATACAATATCTTTTTTATTAATGAATTTTTCCCTAATAAGATAATTAAGTCCCGCTAAATCAAATATAGATTGTGTTTTTAGTGATCCATATGATATTCCTTCAATTACTATATATAATTTTTCAGGTTTATCTTTTGTATATTTTTTTATTATATTATATATTTCTTTAGCGCAGTTAATAAGATTATATGATTTCCAATATTCTCTGAAATGATTATAATCTTTATATATAGATAAATCTTCAGCTTTATAAAATCTATATTCGAAATTAGATATTTTTTCAGCCGCTTCTGTTTCTTTTTTTGTTAGTTTTCTTTCTTTAGATAATACTATAAAATTTTCACTTTTCTTAGTATTCTTATTGAATTTTTGTATACATATTCCTGTACTGTTTATTGACGGGTCTATTCCTATATAATATATCATAATTTTAATGTCTTATTTGTAAATTTTCTTTAACAGTTTCATTATATGGTAATTTCATAATATTAATATTACATATAATAAATAAATTAATTAATACTTCTATAATATATGAAAATATTCTCCATACATTACATCTTGTATTATATCCTAAATCATGTTTTATACTATAAATTTCCATATATTCTTTTTTGGTACCATATAATACAAGTCCATGAAATTCTCTATATTTTTTTATATTAAATAATCTATAATGTGGTAATATTTTTAATTTATAAAATTTTTTCCAATTTTGTTCATCTAATTCTAATAAATATTTATCATCTATATATTTTATAAAATTCCATATAAAATTATTCATTAAACAAAAATTCTCCCAGGACATTGAAAATATTTCTAATCCCGCCCATGGAATATATTTAGCTTTTTTAGTATATATTTTTAATGTTTTTTGTGGTATTATTTTTTGTTGAGATAAATAATCAGATATATCATTTATTAAAAATTCAGGAGCATTCCAAGAATATATCCACCATGCTATATTATAATATTTATAATTTTTATTTATTATATTTTTTTTACCGTAATCACTTAAATAATCATTATATTTTGTTTTTGTAGTATTTAATGTCAAACCGAAATAATATTGTATAGCATTATTTTGCAAAATTTCATTTATATCAATATAATTATTATTAATTATTCTTCTATAATGACAAAATGATACTATATCTGACTGTATATTATTTTTCCAGACATAATACATTGCACAATATTCAGAAAAAAATCTGTTTAAATAATTTATTGAATTTTCTTTATTTTCTGATAAATTTATATATTTATAATATTCAGGATCTAAATCACTGCTTAAATTTTTGTTTTTACTATGATCAACTACCCATATATAATTTTTCATTTATAGTTAAAGAATAATATTTATTATATAAATATAGAATTTTAAAATGAAAAATGCCGAATATATTTTAAAATATACTCGGCATAAATATTAGTATTTATATTATTAAGAATTTTCTAATATTGAAAGATCCTTTGCTACTTTATTAAGTAATGCGATTTTTACAGGATCATTCTTATATTGTTCAGCTAATAATGCTATTTTCTTTTTACGAACTGCATATTGAGCTTCACGTGTTTCATTAAGTTGTTCTTCCATTTGTTTAGCTTCAGGACTGAGTTTCTTCATATCTTCATTGATACGATCTTCAAACATATATTTAAGATCAATACCGGTAACTTTAATTACATCATTAATTGCTTCGGCGATATAATCATAGTTTTTAGAATAAGAACCAGCTTTAACTGAGTGGAATACTGTCAAGTTAACATTATCTTTACCTTCAACGATAGCTAATTGAGTACCGTTATTACAGTTCATGAATTTAACTTGATCACAGCTTACTATATTGTTTACAGATTCAAATACCTCATTTACTGTAGCACAAGTATTCATGAATCTTACTTTTTCATTAGTAGGCATTGTTCTTGATAACATATTTGCATATTCCATAAACTTGGTAGGAGTATCAAATGTTTCATTAATTTTTTGACCTTTTGTGAATGTTAATGTTTCATCTTCATTGATTACGAATTTAGATGTTTCACCACGCATTCCTTGATATTCTAAGAATAAGTTAGAACCGTCATATTTGAAATTACTTAATAATCCGTTAATTCTGTTAAATTTAACATCATCACAAACACATTCAGTTACTTTACCGTCTTCAATTTTGAATGTTTTACCATATACATTAAATGTGCTTGAATTTTCATCATTAATGATATATGAAACTGGATTTACAATATTATAATTAAGCGCTTGGTGTTCTGTAATATTTGTTTTATATACCTCTTTACATATTTGACGGAATTCAGGTATATACTGAATATTCTTAAGTGAACCAGCCTTAATATAACTGATAATATCAGATTCATTCATTTCAAGAAGTTTTTCAACTTGTTGACACCTATTTTATTAATATAATTATAGGTTGAATTGTTGTTTGATATACTTTCACATGCACTGGCTAGTTTCCAAGAAATATTGTTTTCAGAAATAAATTTAGTTACAGATTCCAATATACTCTTTAAACCTGCATCAAAACCATACTTTGAAGCTTCTTGAACAAAGCCGTTAACTATACCACAGGTAACTGGTTTAGTGTAAACATATGATCTATAATTCTTTAAAATCTCTTTACCTGCCTCTGTGATAGCTTCGTTGGAATTGATAACTTTCGCAAAGTCAAGGTTTGTAAGTAATTTTACGCTCATACTTTATATATTTGTTATATTTTTATCAGAGTTATTTTATATAATAATAATTTTTTTTACAAAAGTAAAAATTTATAAATATTTTTTATTTTATAATTTCCAGCCCATAGAAGTTCCTATTGCACCCATTACTAATCGGCTTGTTAATAAACTGCCGAATGTACCTTTTGGATCAACCCCTAATGCTTTACATAATGCTCCGCCTAATTTAGGACCAAATGATGCACCTAATATAGCGCCGCCAATTGCTCCTATTATACCTTCATCAAGAGGAATATTATTTTCTTTTGCTTCTTTTAAACTTTCAATTATTTCATCATATGCTAATTCTTCAGTTATTACACCTTCTTCAGCTATTTCTTTCATAGATTTCATATAAAAAATTAAATGAATTAATTTACATAATAATAATATAATGAATAATAATTAAATAAAATATACAGATACAGCGTCTAATGTTATCATATTATATTTATTTATATTTTCTTTTTTGTTAGGATAATATTTAAAATTATTTGTTAATACTGGTATTTCTAATTTTGAATGTAATTCAATATTACCGAAATCATCTAAACCAGGATTCTTATTTTCTTCATACATTACATTCTTTTTAATATACGTATAATTACCATTTGCTTCAACAAAATCATAATCTATATAATAAGAATTTTTAAATGCTTCTTCAGCCATTTGTGAAAGTATTGTAATTTCTAATGATGTTATTTCTGGTATACAATCTAATAAATATTTAACTATATCTGATTTTGCAATAAACTGTGTATTTGCAATTTTTGAAATAAAATATTGTGCTACATATTTATTTATATTTGTTTTAACTAAATCTCTATCATATATATTATTTATTTTAACATAACATATTAAAGCAAATTTTCTTATTACAGGATCTTGGAATTTTAAAGTTACACCAGCAAATGTCTTCTTTGAATTTTCAAGTGTAGTTATAATCATTTGTTTTTGTTCTAATGATAACAAATAATTATCATCAGTCAAGTCATAATAATTTTCCGGGGTATAAGTATATGCTGAAATATCTTTTGTACAAGAAGCCATTATATACATTGAATTAGCTTCTGTCCAACAGTTAACATATCCGATAAAAGAAAAACGTTTAAAGAAAAGATTAAAGTTATCTTCAGAAGCTAATACTAATGATCTTGAATTCTTACCAATCATTGTTTTAATAAATTCAATAGAATCATCATTGGTACCACCTGAAACACATGTCGCAACTTCAAGTTTTATATAATTATTTAAATCAACAGAATTGCCGAATAAATCATATCCATAAGCTGAGAAAATAAAATCTGAACGTTCAGACGGTAAAATATTTCCGACAACACCTGTATGTTTTAAATATTCAACATCTATTTTATCACCATCATTAGGTCGTTTACCATGAATACCGTTTCCGAATACTATACTAAATGCGTTATCAAATCCTACATTATAAACGTATTCTTCACCGTTTTCTGTCATATCATAAAAATTATTTACTTGCTGCCATTCTTTACCGTTTACTAATACACGAATATATTGTTTATCAAATAATTCACTGGAATTAATATTAATTGATTGCAATGCTGTTCCATTACCCGTATATGAAGCGACATAAAAATATCCTTGTATAATTTTAAATTCATGATTAACTAATGGTTTAGATATATCAAAAACATAATATTCTGTAGGTAATTGTATTATATATGATATTTGTGTAGTCCTGTTAAATACAGGCATATGATTAGGAATATAAATTTTTGTACTTTTAGAATTTAATTCATTTGATACCTGCATTCTACCTATTAATGTACCAACAGCGGCACTTCCATAATATGGTTCATATCCGGATATTTTAGCTAATGAATATACTGATTTTTTTCTTATGGCAGTATATATATTTTGTTCGGATAATGCATCTTCAATATAAAACATAGCATTTTGAAGAACGCCTTTAATACCGTCAAATATAACACCGAAAATTTGTGAATGAGTATATTGCATTCCCAAATTATTAAATGTCTTAGATAAATATTGTCTTACAGTATTATCAAAATTATCAAACAATAATTGTGTTTTTTTAAATAAATTCATTGTAATTTATATTCTTTATATTTTGTGTAACCTTCACTGTCTACAAGTTCCACTATAACGACATAAATCATTTCTCCCAATTCATTTTCATAATAACCAACTTCAACAGTTACATTTAATGTATTAAGAAAAAACGCATCAGCTTTTATTTTTTCTTGTATATATTTTTTCAGTTGTTCAGGGGACGGATTTAATTGCCATAAAAATTGATGCCAATTAGTCCCGTATTCTGGATAACCTATTAGCTCGGTATTTTCAGTATTAAAAATCATATCTAATTCCTGAATACCCGCATCCAATTCATTGTCTATAAAAATATCTGTAGATAGTGCTAAGTCTAACATATTTTATTATTTATATTTTAATATAATGACCATTGACCTGATGATATATATTCATCATCTTGATCTATTATAGTATATACTCCGGAACTGTTTTCAAAAGAACCGGTATTTATTTTAAAAATAACATATATATCATTTCTACCTTTCTCAATATATTCATTTCCGTCAATTAATAATTTAAATGTTTCAACTTTTGTCATATATTGAACAAGATTTATACCTATATTTTGACTTATATTTAATCTGAGTTTTAAATTTTGTAAATCTTGTGTCCTATAAAATACAGGTTGATAAATTACTTTTGTATGATTAAATGAATTTGATATATTTCCAGAATAATTTAATACTTCATCATTTCTATTAACCACACAATTTACACTATTTATAAAATTAAATGTATTATAATTATCTTCTATTTGTTTTTTATAAACCTGATTTATTTTATTAAGTTTATTTTCCTTTTCTTCTTGGTCTATATCAGTATTTTTTATTAATGCTGTTATAGAATCCATATAATCATTTAATAAATTACTTGTATTTTTATAATTATCTAAATTTATTTCTTTTAACATATCATTATATTTATTTAATTTATTTATAAAAAATGTGCGGTTATTTTGAATCATAAATTTATATTGTTCTTTAGATATAGTAATTATATTTGAATATAATACTTTATTCAATATATGATCAATAAACATTGTACGGGCCATTAATCTGTCTGGTAATTCATTCCAATTTGAGAACATTCCAGTTATATCAAAACTGAAATTATCTATACTGTCTATATCAGTTGTAAATGTTTTATTATAGATTATATGATTAAATAATGCATCTGATGAAACTTGTATTCTATAACCTACGAAATCCATAGTTGTTTCATATTCTTCTTCTATTTCCCAATCTCTTAATTGAATATTTTTTTCATCTAATATAGATTGTGCTTCATATGTCTGTAATACTCTTCTTAATTTTTCTTTATCAGTTACATCTGATAATATTTCATCTATTTCTTCACCGGTATTATCAATTATTGTTTTATGAATACGATTGTAATCTATATCTGTAGGATCATTAAATTTTTCATCAAATAAATGTATAAAGCTTTCTTCAAGTTCCGGACATTTATTTAAGAAAATATTAACCCAAAAATATTTATAATCATCTAAATTTATATTATTGAAAAATTTATATGCGGCACTTAATGCTTGATGAGAATCATTATTATATTTACTTAAATATTCTTTTTTATAAGGATATATAAAATCAGTTATAATAGACATTTTATGAGTATTTTCATCAAACGATATTCTGGCTATTATTTCAAATCTGGATTCTGTAGTATAAACATTTGTAGCTATACTTAACCATTCATCAAACATATAATTATGTGTAGTTTCATCTAAATAACTATATGGATAAATAATAAGATTAAACGGTATGGTCAAATAATTATTTTCTATTGATACCTGTTGTTTAATATATAATTTAGCATTTTGTTTATCTCCTGTTAACGGATCAATATCATCAATTATTCTATATGGTTGAGTAAGTAAATTTAATGGTATTAACTGATTTTGAAGTTCAAGATAATTTCTTAATGAATATTCGTCATCATCAATATTATCATAATCTATAAGTCCTTCGCGATTTGTCTTATCTTGTATATAACATATTTTTATACGATTTGTATTAGGATTGTTAATTCTTATAAGCGTATATGTCATATTTTCAGGTTCGCCCTTTATCTTAACATTATGCAATAATAATTCAATATTACTAAATTCCATAAATGTAATATTGTTATTATTCATATTTTCATCAACAGAACAATCACAGAAGAATAAAAATTGATCTGCATTTCGTTCACCGTTTTCTGCTAAATAAAATATACTAGGAAATAATATATATATTGGTTTATTTTTTGAATTAAAATAATAGTTATTATATCTTATGATTTTATCTACAGCGTCTTTATTAAATTGGAATACATCATCAAAATCATAAAATAATTGAGTTACATATTTATTTTCATGTAATTCTTTAACAAAAATATGTTGTTTGTTTTTATTCTTATTATCTATAAATGTTAACGGACAACGTTCACCAACATAAAAATATTTAGGTGTATCCAAATTATATCTAACAGAATTTTTAACAATATTTTTAACTTTAGATTTTACTTTATATAATTTATAATTCTGACTGTTTATTACTATATCATCAAATATAACATCACATAATGATTCAAATGTTATAATCTGATTTTCCCTATCTTCATCATTTACATTGAAAATATTTATTGGTTGGACATAATCAGATAATTTAACAGGTAATAAAATATATTTTTCATATCCGTCAAATTGATAGTTTTCATCAGGATTTGCTTTATCTAATATAGATGTACTGTCATGATTTTTGATTTTTAACGCCAGTTCATATATATTATCAAATTCCATATCCTTATAACTGTTATTTAAAGGATCTAATAAAACCTTATTGATAACATATTTGCCGTTTTCTATAACTATCGGCGGAATTTCACCATAATAGTAATAATATTTTTCTTCATCAAGTTTATATTCATCAATATTAATATCAAAATCAACATTAAATCCTAATGAATAATATCTTTCTATATTATCCATAGTTAAACGGTTAATAAAGTTTTCATTTTTAACTGATATTATAGTATTTAATGTTTCATTAAAATATGCATTATATATTTCCTTACCGTTTTTTATTTCATTAAGTTTAAATAATTCATCAATATCTGGAAAGAATAATTCTACATATTCTGAATATATATCATTATTTATTCTTATTTCTGTTTCTGATGAATTATGAGCATAAAATATCGGAGAACATAAATAATACCAATGAATATTATTTATATAATTATCTATTGTTACTATTGCATTAAGGTTTTTCTTAGTTAACGGATGATATATTTTAAGTTTATTACATTTTATTTTTTTAAGATTACCTTTATGATCTAATATAGGACAAACATCATGTCCATAAGTTATTTGACCGTCAACTATTCTATATAATGAATCTCTAGTAAAGTTACTGTTGAAATCACTGTAACAACCTGAATAATTAGAAAGTTTTGTATTATATATAGGGAATGCAATAAAACGAGTAATATCAAGTCCGTCAGTATATTTATCTTTATTTGCTTCTATATCCCTGCACATTGTATACCATAATGACCACTCAATAATATATATATGAGTATAATGTATTATATCATTTACAATATCGAAATTTCTGATCATGACATAATAATTATCATAACTTTCATTTATATCAAATTCATTATGTTTATAAAATTCTGTTAAATATCTATGATATCCTATATTTACAACTTTTCTAACCATTATAATAAAAATATTTCTTATTATATAAAAATAAAATTAAAATATAAATATTTAAATTTCTATATTAATAAATATTATATAAATTTATTTTAATTGAAAATATGACAGTAGGATTATTCAAAAAAATTATTGGTTATGATTATTCTGATGTTACTGCAATAAATATGCGATCAATATCAGATACATATAAATTAACTAATACTGATTCACATATAATCAGGGAAGGTGATAAATATCTTAATTTTATATTGCGAGAAATTGAAAATATAGCAAAAAGCGGTAATAATTCTTTAACATTATGGAATTGGACATTAGGAGAAGATATTTATTCAGAATTGGTTTCAAGGGGATTTCAATTAAAAGATATAAAAGCTACATATAGTTATACAGATGAAAAAACAGATGTAACTCATGTATGTTCAGGTATAAAAATAACTTGGTAATATTATGAAGATTGGTATATTTTATTTAGCGACATCAGTA
>Ga0247609_10002135_pt1 | contig 21582 bp, 19 predicted proteins | sample 172DNAGHGlowgp2_FD_193487 | JGI IMG/M metagenome (GOLD analysis project Ga0247609, IMG submission 193487) | Sheep rumen microbial communities from Palmerston North, Manawatu-Wanganui, New Zealand - 1728 DNA GHGlow gp2 | ecosystem: Host-associated > Mammals > Digestive system > Stomach > Rumen ...
TCTCATGATTAAGCCCTTCTGAATCCTCCTTAACCTCATAGTGCCAATTATTTTCCTTCTTCTATATAGTGATAAAAATATGATACTAAAATTGGCACTGGAATCTGGCGGATTTTCTTGGTTCTTCCTTAGGCGGCCAACTCGACGGAAGGGAGGGTTGGGCGGCAGTGATATGAAAAAGACGGCTACCTGTTTTGAGATAGCCGTCGGGAATCAGTGTTTTGTTATGGAGGGCGATAAGGCTAATCTGAAGCTAATTCCAAACCAAGGGAGTCAAGATAATCCTGAATCTCTTTCAATGTCTTCCGTCCCAATGCCCGATATCCCAGGAGCTCTTTGGCAGAACGTTGTGTCAGGTGTCCAAGCATCGTTATATCATGGACCGACAGAACATTCTTGGCCAGATTCGAAAGAGACGTATCCTGGATCCTCGTCATCATCAGCGGCGTCCAGTCATCCTTTGGCTTGGTTGCTTCTTCCAGGAACTCAAACCAGAGGGCTACTATCTTGTCCCTCTTTTCTTCAAGGAATCTTCTGAACATCCTCTGGTCAGCTATCGGAATCCTCAGGCTGTCCATGGCGGTCTTTTCAAAGTTATCAATGGAGAAGGATGTCTCTGGTTTCATGGCTATTGTGGTTTATGGAGTTATGACAAATATGGAGAGATTTCCCTGAAAAATGATGCTTGACTTAGGCTGAACTAATATTTCTTATCATACATAGAGCGTCGGGACTAGACTCTGTATACAAATTCGTGTCATTTCCGGATTTAGGTTGACTCAGAACATGTATTGTTTTTTGGGAATAAGTCATTAAATTTGAATACTAACAATTTCGATTATGTCCTTTTTTAGAAGAAAAGCAAATACGTCTGAGAACTTCATGGGTATCCCATCACAGGCGATGGATGGATATATTTTCTCGATCAAAAACGTTCTTGAGGATTCTCTCGTTGAGTGCTCCCCAGACTGCATTAACATTCAGTATTACACAAAGAGGGGTAAAACGGAATGCTTCGATTGTAGTATCCCTATTATTAATGGCCGTTATTCTGCCATTGTTGTTTGTGTCAATATTGTTGCAACAGATTGTTCCTCTGGTAATTGGAAAGTGGACGGTGGTGATGTTAAGATTATTGATAATGAGGGCTTTGTTTATGATGGCTCAATTTTGTGTGATGTGCTGAGTTCAAATAAAGGACATGCGAAGCGAAATGATGCGATTCCCATCCGCACTCAAGCCAATATTACATATGTTTTTCCACCACTTCCTTTAGGAAGGATTTTATCCACCATTCTGATAATAAACGGATCTTCGACGCTTCGTTTTTCCATCCGGGAGTCGCCTAAGGAGGAAGATGTTTTTTCATCCGATTATTATTACTCAATCATTCCGGATAGTGACTACCATAGGAGGAAAGACCCAGACCGATTGAAGATAACAAAAGCAGTTTTAGGTGAACGACTCTTAAAGTTTACAGAATTAGTCAAAGCCCGTTTATACTCTCCTGTTTTTACAGATGAGGCTGAAAAAATGGAAAAGGAAATCGAAGAACTCAACAATAAAATATCACTTGAGCTTGTTCCTTTGACATACGTGGATGATTCCTCATTATCAGAATTGAAGGAGAATTATTATACTGTTGCTGAACTATACCGCCTTGAGCTAATGAATAATCCCCCTCGGGAGAAGAGTTTTCATTATAACGTTAAACATGTAGAAGATTTACAAAACCTTCCGCCCTATCAGTTTGAACATTTTTGTGCAACATTGATTAAGAATTTTGGGTTTACCGATGTTGCTGTAACACCGCAATCAAATGATAAAGGCGTTGACATCTTTGCAAAAAAAGATGGAGAGGTGTATGTTGTTCAATGTAAACGTTATAAAGGAACTGTTGGATCGCCAGAAATACAACAATTCATTGGGGCTATGGTCAGTTCACATGCAACCAAGGGGATATTCATAACTACCGGATGGTTTACTAGGGCTGCTATAAAAATAGCAAATGGTCAGCCTATTACGCTTATTGATGGAGATAGATTATCATCTTATCTGTGAAGTAGCCGGACATCTAGACAATGCAATCTCCTTCGTCCTTGAGAATAAGCATACAAGCAAGCTCGCCCAGAATGAACTTCTCAGGGATCAAAATATAATGACTAATACAGTCCTATCGGTTTAATTTATAAACGATTGTATTCATAAGGTAGGGCCTGCACTTGATAGTTCCCTCCAGTTATCTGAATAGTAAGGGTCTAATCAGTTGGCACCATCCTCTTTCATCATCCTTTTCGCTTCAGGTATATCAATATATCCCTGCATTCCATTTTTCTGGAGAAGAGCAAGAAGGTGTCCACTATTGAGGAGTTTCAATGGCTTATCCTTGGCGAACTCGTAGGAATCAGGCCCGTAGTCAGATGTCGTAATAAGGATACCGCTGCTGGCTCCCTCATTAATGACAGTTCCATAAAGATCACGGACGGCAGAAACGGGGACTGTATTGGTATAACGTTTGGCTTGGACTACAATCTTACCTCCTCGTAGGGGGTCCGGGTCGAAGATTACAGCATCAACACCACCATCACGGCTTGCTTGAGTTACCTTCACTTCACTGCCGTTTTTGCCAAATTCCATTTCCAAAACTTGCCGGACGAGTTGCTCAAATTCCTGCCAATCCATAGAGGCAAGATTGGTGCCTGTGTTAGTAGAAACATCCTGATTCTTGATAAAGCGTTTATCCTCTTTATCCAAGACCAGAACAGGATTGACCGGTGTGATATCACTAAGTTTCGCTGCTGAAACACCCCTAAGTGACTTGAAACAGGCTTTAGGATCTACATGGTCCAGGTCAAGACCTTCAAACTGTTCCTTCCGAACAAACACGGACATTATAACCTTTCGTTCTAATTGTCCGGTAGTCGGACTGTAGTCTTGAATGATTCCGTTAAAAAGGATGCCTGTCAACTTATCTTCGTCGTCTGAATCGAAAATGGATTGTATCGATTTAAGGGCCAAGAGATACAGGTCCCTCTCATATATCTTTACAAAATCTCGTTCGCTATAAAGCCGTTCCCGTTCATCTCCATTCTTGAGGTAATAGACTTCCTTGACGCGACTAATCTCATCTTTGTTTGGAAGAAGACAGTCAACACCTAACACTCCATTTCTTAAGATTGCCTCTACCTCAGGATCACAACTATAACCATCCCCCAATACATCGTCAAAGATATATAGATTCAGATTCGATTCCAATTCGCGGCTGAAATATGCTGCCGGATCATCATGCTTTAGGATTTCAAGCTCGGCGGTTTGCTGCCTCTGTTCCTCTTCCCAAGCCTCGTTCATCTTAACTTTTTCCTTTCTTTGACGGTTCTTTTTGGTGAGAAACTCAATCTGGGCCATAACGATAAATAGGACGATAGTTAGTCCGATGATGCCTTCTATGATTAAAATGATTGTTACCATGGCTCGATGGTTATAGGGTTATCTGAAAGACATTTCTGTTTCTACTTACACAAGAGACGAGTGCTGCTTTCCGGAAAAATAGTATTTTAAAAACTATTGAGGCTAATTTAATTGGAATCGAGGCTATACTTTATTCTAGAATTCAAATATACCACTTTTTCATCGACGACAGAATGACTTATCCCTGAAAATTCGTTATTTTTGTGATTACACTGAAACAACGGCAATCATGGAAACGGGAACGAAGCAACAGAAAGCAACTAAGGACCTCGCAGTCCTTGAAGCCTATGGTTTCCCCAAGGATGCTAGTGAGTCCGAGATAGTGGTAAGGCTTTTCAAGCTGTACCAAGAATTGACTGAATAAATCTTTCTAATTAGCTTTTTCTCAAATATGAAACACGTTTCAATTCTTTCAATTGCGATAGTTATTATTTTTTTTCAGCTGTCCTCAAATGTGATAGCCCAAGAGGTCGTCTTTGGTCATTCCTCTTCCCGAGAAATTAAACTCGATAGAAGAACGATGCCTGAGGATATCCCTGGTTTGTTACAGACCTTTCTTTCCGGGAATGATTTTTCAGAAGGTGAATCAGGTGAATCATTTCTGAGAGAAATCAAGAGTTTCTACTTTCTCAGAAAAGGTAACACAAAAGAGGTTTACTCAACCTTATTAGATCTATCATATGAGATTGTTGACAAGCGAGTTACACTTTGTTTTTCCTTTCATGATATTGAACGGAACAGAATACTTTGCGATAGAACTCAGGCTTCTTCTATTGAACGCCTCTCCTCATCGGAGGTTTCGAACGTTATCAAGTCAAAATTAGATGAAATCTCGCAAATATATACTGATGGGATACAAGAGTACATAAAGAAGAGGTCATTCTCTAAAGTAAATTTAAAAACAGATGTGCCGTCCTGGGTTCTTCTTCCTTATATTGTTGAGAGTAATGCTGTCTCTTATTTTCAGGTTTTACAGTCAGAGAAGGGGCTATCCAAGGAACAGCTTTACCATATTGCAGAGAATTATTTCACATATTCTTATCATAATGGAAAGGCCGTTATTCAAACCAGAGATCCAGAGAACTGTGTTATTGTCGGGAAAGCTACTTTACCCGATGCACATATTTATCATGGATTTGCTGGTACAGAGAGATATACGGTTCCATTCATTATTCGTATTGAATGCAGAGATGGGAGAGCAAGAGCAATTATTACCATTTCGGACTATGAGATTCACCACGTGGGAGGCACAATGGTACCAGGTTGGGACTTTACACGAAATGTAGCTCACTACATCCCTTTTGGAACAGAAAATGATGAAGAAATGGTTGAGTGTATTGATAAACTTGAACCTATTTTTCTGGCGATTTTCTTAGAAATCAAGAAAGCTATTGATGAAGGAAACACCTCAGTTGAAATTATTGACGAATGGTAAACAGTGTTCTGTCATGGAAGTGAAAGAGCTACTGATCCTATAATGCCCTCGATTCGACGACATTACGCCCTAAATCAAAATGACCGCCTCCTCTCCTTCGATGAGGCGGTCAGGTATCTTCGGGACAATGGGGAACCGGAACGCTATTATTGTCCAGGGTGCAATCGAGAAGTTCATATCAGCATTCAAACCGGTTCCTTCATCCATAACACCTCTCGCCCCTGTAAACCCGAATCCTATATCCACAATCTTGGCGTCATCAATCTCCTTCAACGGTTTAGCTATGGGGATGGGGCTCTAGGTTTCACTATCGGCATCAGGAGGACGGTCTTATGCCGGGAATCCAAGACCTGTCCCTTCTATTCCGGGACATATAGCTGCTGGGGTGAGGAGGTGAAGCGCTATGACCTGAAGAAACTATACACCCGGTGCGACTATCCTTCCGGCGGTCTGGATTTCACGGCGGACCTGGTTCTCTCTGATGATGAGGGAAAGAAACCGCCTCTCTATATCCTCATTCGGACTGATTATCTAGCGCCGTTGACTTTACCGCCGGATGTCCTCTTAGTCGAAATTGCAGTGAGAACCGAGGAAGGGGCGATGGATTTGAGGAACGAGGATATCATTGAGGGTGGTGATAGGATTCATTGTCTTTTCTACGGCCCATGGAAGAGAAAAGGAGGATTGAGTTATGAGGCGTTGTGTGAGAGGAAAAAATGATTATATTTGCATCAAACTCGCATGTGGATTACCAGATCTGCAACGATTAAGCGAGGATGATAGTTTAACATGCAGCTGGCTTTCGGGCTGGCTGCTTTTATTAAGATGATGGACGAAAAACAGACGGCCGAGAGGAAGAAGACAACAAGGCGGCGTCATAATACTGCTTCCATCCCTTATCCCGACCAGATCCATTTTACGCCGGGAAATGTCTTCTTTACGGCCGATACACACTTCTATAGCAAACGAATTCTCAAGTATAGGCCCCGTTTTTCCAGCCTCTCCGATATGAATGAAACCTTGATTCAGAGGTGGAATGAAACTGTACCTGAGGATGGCGTTGTATTTCACCTGGGAGATTTTTGCAGTGAGGTTCCGAAAGAGAAGGTGGCTGAACTCATTGGAAGGCTGAATGGGACTATACTTCTTATCCTTGGCAACCATGATGACGTCGGATTATACAGGAGCAAGAAGTTTCAGGAGGAGACGGGGATAAAGGCACTCGGATATCAATGGCAACTCTCTCTGGACGGTCAAAGAATCATACTCAACCATTACCCACTTCTCTGCTATGCCGGTGAACATGATGGGACCTGGCAATTGTTCGGTCATGTTCATAGCGGCAGTGAATCGGATGGCTTTGATATTCCCAGGCTCCAGTATCTCCTTCCATTCCAGTACGATGTCGGTGTTGATGGGAATGGGGATAGGCCGGTGAGTTTTGGGGAGATAAGGGAGATTCTGGGAAAGAGGAAATGATTTGTCATTAAAGATTGCTATATTTGAGGATACTAACTGCCGCCAGTATGATTAGTCCCAATAAAACAGCCAAGGTCTTAGAGAACCTCGAACACGATTTAAAACGTGTTTATGACATGGTTTATAAGAGTTTCGAGAATCATTATCCAACAACACCGATCCCTTTATCTGAGCGAAGACAGTTTATAATAGGCTCAACGGAAGACGAATTATTTGAACGCCTCGTCAATACCCTCATGGAGTCCAATAAGGACATGACAAGAGAAGAGGTAGAGAGAGAAACAAAAGAATTAGACTACTGGAAAGCGTTACTCCGATACAGGAAGATGCTTTTGAGGCTCAAACTATATTTTTCTGTTTCTTCTGAGGCAAATGCAGCGGTATTAACGACCTGCTATGCAATACTCACTCATTGCATACTATTTAAACAACTTGACTGGGATGCCGCTAGTGATATTGGTGCCGATTTTGAATTGTCCGCCGACGAAATCTACGACGGATTGGTAAATTGTAATCATGATGTCGTACATGTCATATTGGGCAAACTAAGAAATTGCCCCTTGGCTGATATAGCATATCTTCAAGATACATTTGAAAAGGGACAGAAACTTGATTTTGTAGGGAAACTGAATTCTTTTTCGAACACCGATATAAGCCTTCTTAAGGTATTTGCAGTATTATTTCAGGTCCAAGAATCATTCCTTACGCTCAATTATGACTTGGTGAAGGTTTTGTTACATCATACTGGCTTTAGGGATGCTATTAATCTTGATACGAATTGTTTTTTGCCAAAGGAAACGCTAGACACAAGGATTAATTTAAATGAGGACGGTCTGTATGATGATTATACCGGAGAAAAGATGAATGCTTGCTCCGAAAGTATTGACACGTTTTTAAATCAAATTCAACGATGTCAGTATGCTCCTATCAAATACCTACTTGTCCCTGCTCTAGATACAATCGGCCTTTTCCCATCTGAGAGGATATTTATAGAAGATGCTCTTCAAGATCCAACCCTCAAACCCATCCTTGACGAAATAACAGTTAATCCCTTTGAAAGCGAGGTCGCATCAGAACATCTTAATCCAGAATCTCAGCCGGAGAGAGCCCCCACTGAAGTTAAAGAGCCGGATGGAGATGGGGAGAAGAAGTCTCGGTTCGAGTGGCCGTCTTGGGAAGAGTTTAAAGAAAAAACGAGTATCGGCATCCCCAGGGATTTCGAATTCCTAACGAAGCTTGTCGATGGCATAAAGAACGACATCAACCCTGAGGAGGATTCCGAGGTGGATTCCAAGGGTTATGAGCGCTTTAAACGGTTTATGAATACTCTTGCCGACTATGGCTCTATTGGTGACGATGCTAATATGAAGTCTCTGATACAATTCATTACCGGTAAGTGTTTTGCCGAGGCATCCTCGAAAATCCGTTGGAATGCTGATAACAATCTTGGCCGAGTCCTATATTTCGTTGTTCAATGGATCTCTGATGACGATGAGAAATTGGGAAAGACGGCCCGGATGACGGACTTTATTTATTCAGACCCGGATATGCCAGACAAGGGGCTCGATATGGATAAGATATCCTCAACATTACAAAGAGCTAAAGGAATCCGTCCCGATATTCTGGGAAGGTTACATGATTGTTACGCTTTTATTCCAGGAACCAAGGATGACGCCGGAAAACGAAAATCATAACTAATCTGCCATATGGAGATTGTTCCATAACCGCCTATCAAAGGGCGGTTTTTTTGTGCCTTAACGTTTCTATCAATGATAGTCTTTTGATAGTTCGATGTATAGCTTCGTGATAGCGTAAGATTGTCTATGTCAACATGTTATATCCTGATTCGTTTGTAAATTTGCATGCTGAATTGCGCATGAAAAACGTCCGATTTCGCATCTGCTATACCTTATATATTTTTATATGGAGAAAGAAACAGAAACAACCAACAACACGACGGGTTTGCAGCCCGCCACGACCGTCACGCAAAGCGGGGCGGATCCATTTGAGCAGTGCGCCCAGGGCAGATTCGGTACCTATGCCGACTATCTCCGGGTGGACACTACCAACAAGATCGTGAGCTCCAATGACTCTACGATCTCTTCTCTAACGGCCTCACGAACTCTGTTCGAGGACTATCAGTTCAAACCTCTGGTAAAGTTCTTGAACTCCCCGAACCGGCGGCTGCTCATCGCCGATGAAGTTGGGCTTGGCAAAACCATAGAGACCGGTCACATTATGCAGGAGCTCAAGGCACGCGGCGAACTTGGCAATGTCCTCCTTGTCAGTCCGAAGTCACTGCAACTGAAGTGGCAGATTGAGATGGCCGAGAAGTTCGGTTTGACGTTCAAGATCTACGAAAAGATCTCCGACCTATTCCACGACCTTGACTGCAATGACGGTAACGTTCATGCCATCATCAATCATGAGCGTATCCGGAGACGAAAGGATTACGACAGTAAGCATGAGTTCGAGACCGAGAACCCCGTCAATCTCGTGGACTACTTGGTTGCACACTCGACCAGGTTCAGCCTTGTGGTCTGCGATGAAGCGCATCGGATGAGAAATACTAACACCCTGACGTACAAGGGAGCCGAGATCGTCATGAGCCGGGCTGATGCCGCGGTTTTCCTTACCGCCACTCCCATGATGACTGGGACGGGAGACTACTACAGTCTTCTGCATCTGCTTGACCCGAGCCGGTTTGAAGACTACCATGTCTTTTTGAACCTGCTTATGGAGACCCGGCCATTCATCGTAGCTGCAGCGAGGCTGAACAACAAAACCCCACTGCCTGACATCAAAGAGTGGTTGGAACGCTACGAGGTCAAGACTTCGTATCATGATGAGTCGGCAGGCTTCGCTTACACTAAAACGGAAACAATCTCTCAGATTTATTCCGGGAATCCCCTTTATGATGAGATTATTAAACTCCTGGATGGTCGCGACACCGCGGCGACCCGTGCCACACTCCTAAAACGCTTGGAATCCATTACCCAGACGAACGACATTTTCACACGCACCCGGAAGAGGGAGGTCGCTACCTCTTCGACAAAGCCCGAGCGCAAGGCCCACATTGTCGAAGTTACCCCAACGGCAGAGGAAACCCTACTTGAAGAAGCGGTTATAAGGAAATACCTCGGGGAGAACCTTTCACCGACGATATTCGATCCGAATTTAGGAATCATTGAACTCCTGGAAAAATTGTCTCCCGGTCAACACATGGGCTTGATACAGATTAGGCGCCAGCTTGCCAGTAGCGTCCATGCCTACTTGAGTACGGAGGATGATCTTGAAAAAGGTGTTGACGTTTACGTTACAAGCGCCGATTCAAAGGTTGACCGTCTCGTGGAGCTTATCGAAGGCCGCGTCAAAGCCGGTGGTCAAAGAAAGGTGGTGGTTTTTGCAATCTTTCGGAAAACACTGGAATATCTACGGATCCGTCTCCGTAAGCAGGGCTACAACTGCCTTATGGTTCATGGGGGTGTCGACAATCGGAGCGATGTCATCGACAAGTTTCGGCAAGACTCCACGATTCACGTGCTCCTGGCATCCGAAGTCGTGGGAGAAGGACTGGACCTTGAATTCTGCTCATCCATTGTGAACTTCGATCTTCCTTGGAATCCAATGGTTGTTGAGCAACGAATTGGCAGGTTGGACCGTTTTGGCCAGAAAGCACAGATCGTTCATATATATAATATGGTAACGCGGGGGTCCATTCAGGAGCAGATCTATTATCGACTTTTGCAGCGGATTGGGCAATTTGAGTGGAATATCGGCGAACTGGAGCAGATCTTGGACATGCCTCTTTCTTCCTATCGTTCCTTAGGCGCGGCCTTGCAGCAGTATGAGGCTCAGTATTACCAAGGGGAACTGACCGAAGAAGATGTCCTTCGGAAAGTAGACGAAGTAGCCATTGCCTACGAACGCCGTCAACAATGCGCCAGCTTGCTGAATGATGACTTGGGGGAGACGCTCACCTATGATTCGTACCTATGTGACAAGATAAACCAGATTCTGACAGGCCATTCCACCTTGGGGGATGACGAACTTCGAATGTATCTCGAGGATGTGTTGACGGTCGCTATTCCTGGCAGCATCATGGAGGACAGGGAGGACGGTACCTGCCGAATTCACCTGCCAATGGGGCAGCCGACGGCGTTAGTTGACTTTCTCCTTGAAAATCAGCCCGTCGGCGACGAGAGTAAGAAGATGTCCGAGGATTTCATCCAGGATGTCAAGAGGAAGGATCCTATTGTCCTAACATTCGATCAGGAGGTGGCATTCACCAACCGGGATATTGTGTTCGTTAACATGTTTCATCCACTCATCGCGGCCTGTGTCGCCTACAACGAGCGCACCGGCAGGACGCAGACGGAGACCTTCAGCTTCGCGGTCCCGTATGGCCCAGTTCGTGGCACTTTTTTCCTTGCCCTATATGAAATCGAGACCAAGCACGACGTACAAGGAGTCACCAAGACCAGTACGAAGCTATTCCCGGTTCTATACGAAGCGCAAGTAGGTGTGGTCATCCCCGAGCAGCAAGTGGCTGAAGAACTATACGAATGGACTCATGGGGTGGCCACCAAGGCTTACAAACCCGACGAGCGGCTCCTCTCCGCAGATGTGCTGGCTCAAGTGCGTAGTGATGTCGAGGAGTATGTCCGGAATCAAGCGGAAACCAGACGCCTCCAACTGGTCACTGCCACGCAGGTGGCCACCGAGCGGAGGCTAGTCCGGACGAGGGAATACTACGAAGCTATCATCCATAACAGACAGCGCGCTATTGATCTATGGGAGCACGTAATCAAGTTCAACTGGTTCCTTACCCTGAAGGAACGGAGATGCCTTCTTGGCGCCATCCGTGTGACCAAGGGCAATATACTTGAAGTCCAGACCGAGATGGAGGACCGCTTGACGAAGATCACGCCAGGCGAAGTACAGGTTGAAACGCGGCTACGGTCGCTCAGCCTAATCCACGTTGAAGAGACCTTTGATGACCGCCCCTAACAAGGCGGTTTTTTCATGACTATCAGATGACTATCAAGTGATAGTTCTACGCTAGGTAAATGATAGTTAAAACACTGATAATCAATTGGTTAAGATGAAAAATAATAGTATTTTTGCGTCATGAAACTGGGAAGGTCTCAGTTCGAAACTTAAACAAATAGTTTATGGCAGAAACAAATTATCCGGAGGAACTGAACAAGGACCTCACCCCCGATTCCAACGTCGGAACCGGGAATGATAAACATCAGATCGAGAACGAAATGATTCCCGAAAACCCGCCCGTGGAGCAGCTGGATGCTGCTGCCATGAAGAACGAGGCTCCTGCTGGCAATGAACAGGTCCCCGTTGAGGCTCCGACCGAGCATGACACCCCCGAGTCCGCCGCGCACGCGGAGGATGGTACTACTGAACTCACCGACGAAGAGAAGCTTGCTTTCCTTCTGAATGTGCAGAATCTTCCGACACTCATCACCTTGGTAGGCTTCCTGCCGAAATCTATTCGGAAGCGCCTGGTAATCCGCATTTCGTACCGGGAGGCCGCTAAGGAGGGCATCGTGATGGTTTATAGCAATGTGAACCGGCAGATTGACAACGCCCAGGTCAAACGCCTCCTGGCATCAGCGAAGGAGTCTGAACGCAAAAGCTTTGAGAACCCGGCCACGGTTATCCGTCTACGTGACATCTTGGAATACCAAGCGGCGAATGTTGACGAGAAGGATCGGCTGCACTTCTTCCGCTTCGATACGGGAGAGGAGATCACGCTCGATACCCCGGCTGAGATCCTGGACAAGTGCATGTACGTGGATGACGGACAGCACCGGGTATTCTGCTGCCTTGACGACGTCGAAGTGGACGTGGACCTGGTATTCGAGCCATACACCGGAAAGGACTTGTCGAAGTCGGTGAGAATCCAGAACTACGTGAACAAGAACTGGACGAAGAGCGACCTGGAGCACAGTAACATCGAGCGTGGAATCATCAAGGCGGACTTCTACGATGAACGTGACAACCTCGTGAAATGCCTTGGAATCACGGCCAAGACCGCAGAGAAGTACTTGACCTTCAAGACGGACAGAAATACGAAGAAGTCTCTGTCTGAAGGGAAGGAGGGCATCGTGTCGAACCCGGATGATAGGGCGCGCGGCAAGGACCTGGCTTACGCGGTGCGGGTCATGAGCACGTCCCCCGAGGCGAAGAAGCTGGCAATAATTGATGCGATTGTCTACGTGTACGAAAGCCTGAGTGATACAGAGCGTGGCAGGTTCCGTGACAATATGGTTGCCATGCTGGTAACTTTACCCAAGGAAAAGGTCGCGGAGGTCGTCAGCCTTATTAAGGACAACAACCTCGGGCAGTTGAAGGCGTTCTTCAAAGACGAGTATGATTCCTTCTGCAAGGAACACAAGGATGACATCGCTCAGGTCGTGAAGGATGCCGATGAGAAGATTGCAGCCAAGAAGAAGGAACTGGGTGCCAGCGCCGAGACTGCCAAAGTAAAGCAGGCGCGCCCCGAGATCCTTCTGGCTCAACATCGAAAGGAGAAGGCGGAGAAGGCCCAGAAGGAAGCCGAGAAGGAAGCCGAAGCTGAGAAGAAGAAGGCGCTCAAGATGGCCGAGAAGGTCGTGAAGGATGCCGAGGTCAAGGCCGATGAAATGGAGGACGCCGAGTAGGATGATGTTTAACCGGACCCGGCTTCGGTCGGGTCCATATACTAAATCGTAATGAAAAAATTTTATAAAACGCCAGACCGTTATTTTTGGAATCAGTACTGCAAGGGCCTAGTTGGCGGTTATCCCAGCAGCGACAATTCCCAACACCTATCCGTCTCCGTCAGTGACAACGGAAAGGTTGACAACGTTGTACTCATCGTGAAGCAACCTGAGCCTATTGCCCCGGCGCGCCCCGAGGATTCGGCAGTTGGGACTGTGTCGAAACAGCAGCCAGCGGCCGCGGCCACCCATCAGCCTGCCAGGGAGAAAAAGAGCGGCAATATCTGGAAATGGTGTTTGGCGGCTGGGCTTCTAGCCGGAGTGGTAATACTCGGTCACCATTACTTGAAACCGGAAAAGGCCGCATAGGTATGAGCGAGGTTGCAACAACGGGGGCATCTGTCTGGAAACACGCTAAGTATCTGGCTCTCAGAGCGGTGGCAAAGGCTTGCGTTGCCCTTCATAAGCTTAGGGAGTCACTGAAGAGTGGACTGAAATCTATCTGTAGCAGCGATGCCATCTATCTGCCGGCAGGGAAGGCTGCTGAGTATAGCAAAGTTGCTGCCGGGTTTTACGTCGGATGCCCCAATCGTTGCAAATACTGTTACCTAAAGATGGGGCTGACGGCCGGCACACTGGGCGGGGACTGCGTTAAGTTGAAGAAGTGTTTCAAGTCAGAGGCTGACGCCGTCGAGGTCTATTTCAACGAACTTTTCGGCGGGACAGGTGGGACGGTCAGGCCGGATATTCTCCGGAAGGGCATCTTCATCACCTTCACGACGGACCCGGGGCTTCCGGAGACATTCCCGCTCTTTGCTGCCGTTATCGCTGAGACCGTCAAGCTTGGTGTTCCGGTCCAATTCCTAACGAAGATGACCGGCTGGATGGAGTCGGAAATCGGTAAGGACCTGCTCTCCGTCCCAGAGACGAAGGAAAATCTCTCCATCGGCTTCACCCTGACTGGACGGGACGACCTCGAACCGAAAGCATCTCCCAATAAGGAGCGTATTGCTGCCCTTCGAAGGCTTCATGACGAGGGTTTCAAGACTTTCAGCAGCATTGAACCGGTCATCGATTGCAAGTTGAGTTTCTCCATCATCAAAGAGTGTCTTGGCTTCGTTGATCTATTTAAGGTCGGGCTAGAGTCCCAACGTAAATACGATAAATCGGAAGTCCTGAAGTTTGTTGATGACCTGGCCGCGTTACCGGAAAAACCGTGGATCTACCTGAAGAATAGCATTATAGACCTCATCGGGCGGGAACGCGACTCTTATGGTGATAACTTCGTTGATGCCTATTTCAGACTATAATACATTAACCAGGATACCGGCCGTATCTGCTCCGGGGTGCGGTCCCAATACAAACTCATGATATACAACTGTTAATAGTGAGAAAACTATGTTGACGACAGGCATGACTTCAAGTGGAAATGTTGAGTGGGCCACTCCTACGCCTACATATACGGTTCTGGAAGCGGAATTTCAATTTAACCTCGACCCATGTGCTACTGATACCAATCATAAGTGTCCGGACTACTATACGAAGGCAGATGATGGTCTCTCGAAGGACTGGGGAGGGAGGAGAGTATTTTGCAACCCTCCCTACGGCAGAGCAATTGCCGATTGGGTGAAGAAGTGTTCTGATGAGGCGAAGAAGCCAGGGACTCTCGTTGTTGCCTTGCTCCCAGCCAGGACCGATACGGCGTGGTTCCATGATTATATCTATGGAAAGGCCCGTGAAATCCGTTTTTTACGTGGTCGCCTCCATTTTAATGATGCCAAGACCCCAGCACCGTTTCCATCTATGATTGTTGTATTCTGATTATCACGGAGATATTTCTACAAATCCATAATAATATGAAAACGGAAGAAAACAACTTTTTAAAGAACTTCATGGATAGACTCCATGAGGCGACAGCAGGAACACAGAGAGAACTGACTCCTGAGCAACTGGACAAGAAGATCATGAACACCGTCCGGGTCTGGTGGAAGAAAGGAAACGATGGATATCAAAGATTCACGGACTGGGGAAAATCTGACCCGGAATTCTTCGCCAACAATTTTGCCAGAGCCGGGGTTGGGATGAAAGAGGGTTGGGAATTTACGAAAAAGACCCTGACTGGATATCTTGATGCTGAGTCCCTGGAGGACGGTGAACTCCTTCATGATGAGTACAAGAAAGAGTATCAGCGGACTCCCTTCGACCAGGAGTTTAGAGACAAAATCGTAAAATATAAAAAATAAAGCCATGGCACACATAACTAATTACGAGTGGGCCCCAGCGTTTCAGCCCAACAAAAACCACATATTCCTTGTAGTCCTAGTGGATGGAGCCTTTCGTCATCCATTTATCATTGACGATTGGGAAGGGCAGATTAAATGTAAGGAACTGCTGGACTCCTTGATAAAGTTGGACAAGGAGTATCGGTCTATGCTCAAGGACTTGATGAAGCTGCTAATGCAATACGATAAAGAAGACCGACGCGTTACCGATTTGGCAAGTTCCCTTCATGAGGAAGGCATCCTTTGGGAAATAAAGGGAGACCACGCTACTGATCTAAGCGAGCGGGAGAACTGTTATGGTCAATCAATTGTGGAGGGGAATAACTGTGGGACGTGTAAACTGGGGCGTCTCTTTGCTCAGAAAAATGATAACGAGAATGCAAAGTACTGGATTCAGGAAGCTGCGATCATTTGTCCTGATGCTGAAAAGTACCTGGATCAATACGGTCTCCGCTAACAGATTGCACTATGAAAACACAAGAAGTAGCCAGCAGATACCAACGCCGAAAGGAACAGGTCCGAGAAGAGGCAAGGGAATGGCAACGTACTGTCTCGGAGACAAGCCAAAGATTCAAATGTCTTGGACGCCGGTACGGACTCCAACGAGAGTTCCGAAAGAAAGGGATAATCTAGGTAATTATGGCATCTAGGAAGATTGGAATATCAGTGGACTCGGCGACGGGGCTGGTTAGGATGGATTTCTTGACCTGTTCCGCCACCATGCCGGACAAGAAGGGCCTCTTTTTCATGTCTCCATCCTGTGGCTCGGGGAAATCGACAGTGATAGGAAAGCTGGCGGCAAAGGCAACGGGAGGAGTGCTCATTGTCGTTTCTACCATCGAGGCGGCCAATGAGATGAGAATGAAAATTGTTGCAGAAGGTCGTGGAAGCTCAGAAATTCGTGTCCTCCAGAGCCAGGACTACTCAGTTATGGATATCTACAGGGACAACCCGATGGCCTTCACCAATATCCCTGTCTTGATAATAACGTCGGCCAGAATTCAGATAGATCCTACCCAGCCATTCCTAAGTTTCAAGGGCGGCTTCCGGGAGCTGGTTCTCGTCGATGAGCTGATTAATTTCTATCCGGACCCTTTCGAAATCCCGTCCGAGCTTCATGATATCCTCACATTCATAGATTCCAGGAAGACTCATGCCGGAAAGGGAGCCCTTGAGAAGATCATAGTTTCAGGAAAGACACTCTACCGGCATATCTATAGCACTACTGAGATGATGGAAGCGGCAGTCAAAGGGGCCGGGAAAAGGGTCAAGAATGATATCTTGAAAGGCAAAGGCGGACTTAATTCCTTCAAGAGGAAGACTATCTTCGAACATATCAGGGACCACGGCTTCGCCCCCATCCAGAAGAGAATCATAGACCTGGCCATAGAGACTGAGGTTGTGGTCTTTGATGGAACTGCCGATATCATCATCCCGAAGTCCGACCCTCGCCTTATACCTATCACCGGCTATCGATACGGCAGTGATATCCAATTCAGCCGTTTCGAATTCAGACTGAAGAGGAAGAACAATGAATACTGGCAGGAATCCGACCTGAAAATGATGGCCCCGGAGTTCATAAAGCTGGCCGTATCCTTGAGCCAGTCTGAAAAGATTCTAATCATATGCTGGAAGACCTTGAGCCTGAAAACAACTAATCTTGGGAATGCCGACACCCTTGAGAACCAGGCTCCACGGTCTGTCTGCTTCCCTGAAATACTACGTCGTGTCCTTGTCGATGCTGGTGGAAAGGAGGCAAATATCTTTATAACCTATCGTGGCAGTGGACATGACAGAGGATCCAATGAGTACCGGGATTGTTCTTGTGTAATCTTCCTCGGCGAATGGAGACTGCCGGAGGAGCCAATAACAGGACAGATTTCAGAGACGTTCGGCCTGAAGAAGATGAAGTTCTTGGATTACAAGAAAGCCCTCCTCGTCCAGACCATATGCAGATCCAGGATACGCCAACATGCCGGACTTCCCATTAAGGTCTGGTTCTCTGAGGATATTGACTATCATATGGCATGGGAGGTACAGGAATACTTCAAGGCCAATTCAGACCCTACCCGGAAGATCGATGGCCTAAAGAAACCATTCAGAAGACTATCAAAGCCGGACAAAAAGTATCTCTATTTCCTAACGCGGCTTTACTTTCATGACCCACTGATTCGGTCTGCGATCGAATCAGGAGCAGCATACTGCTTCTCAATCAGTCTGGACGATCTCTATAAGCTGGTCCCCATATCACCCAGGAAAGCAAAAGATAGATACAATAAGTTTAAATCCTTTCTTTCCGGATTAAAGATAGGAATGACAATAAAATGAAATCCAACTACGTACTGCCAAAAAATTTCTTGTCTCTATATATAGATAAAAAATATGATATAAAATTGGCACTCAATTATTTCGTTTTTTTATGGCGCTCTTAAATCAAATCATGGTCTCGGAATTTCAGAACATCTATGATACTGAGAATCCTACACACCGTCCCCTCTTGGAAGTCCTGGAGGAGATGAAGAACCCTGGGGATGACCTTCGGGGAAGAATTAAAGCTGTCCGTGACGCTTCCGATACGGCGGAGCAGGATCGACGGAAGGTGATGCTGCTCCCGGTTTTATGTCCATCGGGGACATTCACAAAGAGGTCTGATTCTGCCTTGATAGACTATAATGGCGTTATCTGCCTTGACCTGGATGACACCTCAGACCCAAAGGGAATGAAGGCAATGGCAAGGTCGTATCCATACACTCTTGCTGCCATGGTCTCTCCTACGGGAAAGGGTGTAAAGGTATTCGTCCTAACCGACCAGAAAGACCCTTCTAGGCATTCCGACCTCTACCACCACCTCGGCGATATTATGGGATTCAAGAAGCGTTTTGACCTCAAATTCGACCCATCCTGTTCCAATCCGAGTCGAGCCTGTTTCTTCTCTCATGACCCGACCATCTGGATCAATAAAGACGTGGAGCCTTTCCATGTCGATTTATCAACCCTCCCACCCTATACACCGCCGACTAAGGCAACAGTGTCGGAAGCGGGAAAAGCTAAAACTGATATTGCCCTCAACAGCCCCGATTTTCCGGCACCATTGACAGACCAGAAGGCAATCCGTGAAGCCATAATCAATACCCATACCTTATTTGAGGAATACCACTCTATCTATCCAGGCGTCCGGAACAACAACCTCTTCATCCTTGCCTTCTTCTTCCGGCTCGATGGTATTCCTGAAGATGTTGCTTCCGATTACCTGGTTGCCTACTATGTGGACCCCTCCGGAGGCTTTACAGCAGAAGAAATCAAAAGAACAGTACATTCAGCTTATAGCCGATAGAGCAAAAAAGGGCCGTCATCTAGCTGAAAATATAAATTATTGATAATGAGTCGCTTGCTTGTTCTTTTTGTGAGAAATTGAATTCTGTGAGAAAGTTCGATAAATACTTGTAAAATTACTTGAATGCTAGTTGATTAATACATATTTTTACGTCATGAACACGACTTTATTTGGAAATAGATGTGTAGCTGTTGCTCGTGTTTCAACCTATATACAGGACACTAAAGCACAGGCTGCAACACTAGAAAATATGGCCAAGCAGTTGGGCTTGACCTTGGAGAAGACCTTTGAGACAAAGGAATCTGGATTCATCTCACTCGACAAAAAGGAAGGATTTGGACGATTGCAGGATTACTTGACCAATAACAATGTTAGAATTGTCTTGGTTACGGAGATATCTCGTCTCGCCCGAAGGAAAATCATATTGGAGCAAATCAAGCAGTGGTTTCTTGACAACAACATCCAGTTATATGTAATAAATATTTCTTTCTCCCTTTTCGACGATTATGGTCATGTTTCTCCAGCATCGAATATAGTTTTCTCTGTCTTTGCTGAGTTCGCAGAGAGTGAGATGAAGGAGAAGAAAGTTCGTTTTAAACAGGCACATCGCGACCTCAATCAAGAGGGTTTGAGCATTGTGGGAAAGGTGCTCTTTGGTTATTCAAGGGTTCGTATGGCTGTGAAGGTGAATGGGAAGTACCGTTCGAAGATGGTGGTAAACGAAGACCAGGCTCAACAGATTCGACAAATATATGACTGGTATCTAAATGGAGTTGATGGAGACCCGACACAAAGCTCGGCCTCGAAAATACGTGATGAGTGTGTTGCCAGGGGCTTTGGACAATACCTACACTCTTTGAGGAATGTCCACAAGGCGCTTAAATGCGAATTCTATACTGGAGATATCATTGAAACCCAGTACCGACAAAAATCAACGGAGTATTGGGTGTATAAAGACCCAAACGCACCCAAATATGTTCTTAGTGATCCAGGTAAGGTCCGCTACCCGCAGATTATTACGAGAGAGGTATTTGATGCCGTCCAACATAAAATGAAAGAATCTACAACAATTCTGGCAAAAGGGAAAGATGGTGTCTATGTAGATATCAGTAGGAAGCATTTTTGCTTATTGTCAAAACTTATTAAGTGCCAGTGTGGATTGTTTATGACTGGTGACATAAAGAAGGGGACGGGACATAGTGGAAAACCGATTCTCGTCAGGAACTATCGTTGTACTAATCATAAACCTCATGGCGTTTATTCTATTCCAATGCGTCCACTTGATTTTGCTGTTATGACAATATGCCGTCAAAACCACTCAAAATATCTGGAATACCTTAAGACTTTTCCGTTTACATCCTCACTTGCAGAGATTTCGCAACGAATCCATAATTATCAAGTGGAAAAGAAAGATGTCGAGATGAAGAAACAGATTTTAACGGACCGCTTCTTGAAAGTCCGGAAGTACGCTTCTAGCGAGAGCACATATATGGAAGAGATGCAGGCATTAGAGAAAGAAGAAAAGCGGCTAGAGCAGCTTGTTCAAAAAGAAAACAAACGCCTGGTTGAACTGCAAAATAGTAAGATTGAAATAGCGGAATTCGCGGATCACTTGAAAACGATAGAAGATAGTAAGGAGAATATGCGCAGATTTGTCCAAAGGATGGTAGACAGGATTATTCCTCGTTATCGTGATCATTATCTGATAGTGGTCGAAATCGTAATGCACTCTCCTTCCTTTGCTGTTAGGACAACTGAACCCGATGCGGCAGCTGAGGGATTGGAGGAACATATATATGTCATTTTTAATATGAGGGCTACTGTTAATCCGGATATTCGGTACATCATCGGCCCGAGTTTCTTTAATCCTGAAACGGGAATGTTTCACTTGCCAGATTCTATGACAAGTACGGTTTCAGGGGTGTTCGAAGATGAGGATGAAGTCTACTTCCGCAGTTTTAGATACCATCCACTTAATATCTATGATGATGACGTGCCTGGCTCTCGTGAAGATATTGAGTCAAAGTGTTAATAGATGCTACCTTGCGGCCTTTCAGTATAGTGATAGGCCGCTTTCATTGTGTTGTAGGGCGCGTTCGGAAACTCATACATAATTATATTTTCATCGGCAGTCCGGGTTCGGGGAAAAGTTCCATGGCGAAGGCGGTGGCGGGGATTCTGCCGCCGATGACCAGGGAAGAATCGGCGGTCACCTCCAAAATCTGGTCGGTCGCGGGCAAAACGACGGGGCAGCTCGGGCTCATGCGGCGGCGGCCGTTCCGCGCCCCGCACATATCGGCCTCCAAGGCGGCCATCCTGGGCGGCGGCAGCGGCGAGAACATCCTCCCCGGGGAGGTCTCGCTTGCGAGCGGCGGCGTGCTCTTTGCCGACGAGTTCTGCGAAGCCCCGAAATCCACGCTGGAAGCCCTCCGCGGGCCTCTGGAAGACCGGAAAGTAACCATTTCCAGGCTCAAGGCGAAGATCGTCTATCCCGCCTCCTTCATGCTCATCGCGGCCTCCAATCCCTGCCCCTGCGGCTATTACGGCGAAGGGGACCGCTGCACCTGCTCCGTAGGTCAGCGGGCGGCCTACCTCTCGAAGCTCAGCGGGCCGATCATGGACCGGATCGACATCCAGCTCTGGATCCATCCCGTCGAGACATCGGCCCTCATCCAAAACCGCAAGGGAGAGCCCTCGGCGGCCATTGCGGAACGGGTGCGGAAAGCCCGGGACCTGCAGCTGGAGCGCTTCCGGGGCACCGGCATCTTCACCAATGCCGAGATGTCCTCCAAGATGCTGGAACGCTTCTGTCCCCTCTCCGACGACTGCAAGGCCACCCTGGAGCGCATCATCGACCGGCTGGGG
>Ga0247609_10002137_pt1 | contig 21566 bp, 12 predicted proteins | sample 172DNAGHGlowgp2_FD_193487 | JGI IMG/M metagenome (GOLD analysis project Ga0247609, IMG submission 193487) | Sheep rumen microbial communities from Palmerston North, Manawatu-Wanganui, New Zealand - 1728 DNA GHGlow gp2 | ecosystem: Host-associated > Mammals > Digestive system > Stomach > Rumen ...
TGCCTTGAAGGCAGGCAGATAGGTCTCCCACAGGTCGCGTGCCGGCAATTGCTGCACGTCGAAGGAGTGACGGTTGCATTCTGGGCCGCTATGAACGGCAAAATGTTTCGCGCAAGCCAGCAACTTCCTGTATTTCGGCGTTCTCAGCAGACTGGGCTTGCTGTAGTCGTACGGTTGTCCTTGCAGTCCGTTGACGACGGCCAGACCCATCTGCTCCGTCAGATAAGGGTCTTCGCCATAAGTCTCCTGTCCGCGCCCCCAACGTGGGTCACGGAAAATGTTGATGTTCGGCGTCCAGAACGACAGGCTCTGATAGCGTTCGATTTTACCCTTCTTCTTGGCTTGCTGAGCTTTGGCGCGCGCCTCGTCGCTGACAGCTGAGAAAATGCGGTATACCAGTTCGTCGTCCCACGTCGAAGCCATCATGGTGGTGATGGGAAATACGGTGGCAAAACCGTTGCGTGCCACGCCGTGCAGTGCCTCGTTCCACCATTGGAACTGCGGAATCCCCAGTCGTTCGATGGCAGGCGACGTGTCCATCATCAGCTTTACTTTCTCGTCCAGTTTCAGTCGGCTTATCAAGTCGTCGGCACGTTGTTCAGCCGACAACTGCGGGTTTTGATACGGCAACACTTGCGCATTCAGCGCAGGTGTTCCCAGTATCAGTAGTATAGTTAAGAATAGTTTGTGCATATTGTGGTTTTAAAGTAGATTGTCCTTCTCGATGTCCTTGAAGTACTTGTACGTAGCAACCTTCAGTTCATCGGTGGCAGGCTCGTCGGCCACGATGATGCCGTGAGGATGCATCTGCAAGGCAGAGATAGTCCACTCGTGCGTCACGGCACCCTCAATGGCTGCCTTCAGCGCGCGGGCCTTGTGGTGACCGTTCACCAGAATCATCACCTCCTTGGCGTCCATTACTGTACCCACACCGACGGTGAGTGCCAGCTTGGGCACCTTGTTGACGTCGTTGTCGAAGAAACGAGAGTTGGCAATGATGGTGTCTGTCGTCAGCGTTTTTACACGTGTACGGCTGGTCAGTGAGCTATAGGGCTCGTTGAATGCGATGTGTCCGTCGGGACCGATACCGCCCAGGAACAGGTCGATACCGCCAGCCTCCTTGATCATCTCCTCATAGTGTGCACACTCGGCAGCCAGGTCCTTGGCATTGCCGTTCAGGATGTGGATGTTCTCTTTCGGGCAGTCGATGTGGTCAAACAGGTTACGTGCCATGAATGAGTGATAGCTCTCGGGATGCTCCTCGGGCAATCCTACGTACTCGTCCATGTTGAACGTCAGCACGTTCTTAAACGACACACGGCCTTCCTTATTGGCCTTCACCAAACAAGCATACATACCTTCGGGTGAACTACCGGTCGGCAGACCCAGCACAAATGGTTTCTCCTTCGTGGGCTGAGCTTCGTTGATACGACGAATGACATGCTCTGCAGCCCACTGCGACATTTTCTGATAATCAGATTCAATAATTACTCTCATAAGTCTAAAAATATTAAGTTTTTATTTCTTATCGCCTGCAAAAGTAAGAAAAAAGGAGAAAAACACCAAAAGAATTGCCGTTTTTTTTAAGTCAGAGCCCATACTTCATGGTATCATAGCCATTTGCCTTGGAAATTCGGGCAATAAGCGTTAAAGATTATTATAAGATAACGCGCAGTGAACGGGAATTAAAACGGAATTGCTACCTTTGCAGGTTAAAAGAGAGAAAGCATTAGTATGAGCAAAGATAAGAAGCAGACTGTAGGGCCTGCGGAGAGTAAGAATCCGTTTTTCGAACCATACGGGACGCCGCATGATGTGGTGCCTTTTGACCGCATCCGGCTGGAGCACTTCGAAGAGGCCTTCATGGAGGGTATCCGCCGCGACAACGAGCAGATAGAGCGCACCATCAACAATCCTGAGAAGCCGACCTTCGACAACACCATCATCATGACGGAGGAGGACGAGGGCTACTACGACCTGCTGTCGAGGGTGTCGACGGTATTCTTCAACCTGCTGTCGGCCGAGACCAACGACGAGATGGACGCGCTGGCGCAGAAGATGCAGCCCATACTGACGCAACACGCCAACGATGTCAGGCTGAACCTGCAGCTGTTTGAGCGCATCCGCTATGTCCACCTGCACCATCGCAAGCTGACACCAGAAGAAAAAATGCTGCTCGACAACTGCTACGAGGGTTTTGTGCGCTCAGGTGCGTTACTCGACGAGGCTGGCAAGGAACGGCTGCGCCAACTGACGGAGGAGGCATCGGTGCTGTCGTTGCAATTCTCGCAGAACCTGCTAAAAGAGCAGAAGGCCTTTACGCTCGACATTACCGACGAAGCTCAACTGGACGGACTGCCCGAGACGGCCCGCGAGGCTGCCGCCCTGACGGCCAAAGAGCAGGGCAAGCAGGGATGGGTGTTTACGCTGGACTATCCCTCGTTCTTACCCTTTATGACCTACTCGACACAAAGGGAGTTACGCCACCAGATGTACATGGCGCGCAACACTGTCTGTACACACGACAACGCAGAAAACAACATCGACATATGCAAGCGACTCATCAATCTGCGCCGCGAGATTGCCCAGCTATTGGGCTATAAGACCTATGCCGACTACGTGTTGAAGCGTCGCATGGCCTCGAACACCCGCAACGTCTATCGCCTGCTGAACGGCCTCATCGACGCCTACAAGCCCACGGCCGTCAAGGAGCGCAACGAACTGAAGGAGCTCTTTAACAAATCTCTCACCTCTCACCCCTCACCTCTCACCTCTAAATTAATGCCGTGGGACTCAGGGTTCTACTCGCACAAGCTGCAGATGAAGAAGTACAATATCGACGCTGAGATGCTGCGACCATACTTCGAACTGTCGAAGGTGATAGACGGCGTGTTCGGACTGGCTAACCGCCTGTACGGCATCACCTTCAAGGAGAACAAGGACATCCCCGTGTATCATCCTGACGTCAAGGCTTACGAAGTCTTTGATAAGGATGGCTCGTTCCTCGCCGTGTTCTACGCCGATTTCCATCCCCGTAAGGGCAAACAGGGCGGCGCCTGGATGACGGAATATCAGGGACAATATATCGACCGAAAAGGTGAGAACGTCCGACCGCACGTTTCGGTAGTGATGAACCTGACGAAACCTACGGAGGACAAGCCCGCACTGCTGACACTGGGCGAGGTGGAGACCTTTCTGCACGAGTTCGGCCACTCGCTGCACGGCATGTTTGCCAATACACGCTTCGAGTCGTTGAGCGGTACCAATGTTTGGTGGGACTTTGTGGAGCTGCCGTCGCAATTCATGGAGAACTTCGCCATCGAAAAGGAGTTCCTGCGCACCTTTGCCTTCCACTATCAGACAGGCGAGCCCCTGCCCGACGAGCTCATCAACCGCATCGTCAAGAGCCGCAACTTCATGTGCGCAACGGCCTGTCTGAGACAGGTCAGCCTCGGACTGCTCGATATGGCGTACTATACGCAGAAGGACGAATTCACCGACGACATCATCCCCTTCGAGAAGAAGGCTTGGAAGAAAGCCATCCTCGGCAAGCAGCTACCAGACACGTGCATGACCGTACAGTTCTCGCACATCATGGCGGGCGGCTATGCGGCGGGCTACTACAGCTATAAGTGGGCCGAGGTGTTGGAGGCCGACGCCTTCGCGGTGTTCAAGCGCCACGGCATCTTCAATCAGGAGATAGCCCAGCGTTTCCGCGAAGAGATATTGAGCAAGGGAGGCACTGAGCACCCCATGACGCTATACAAGAACTTCAAGGGCAGCGAGCCCACGATTGACGCATTATTAAAGAGAAATGGAATCAAAAAAACAAAGAAAGTTTGACCAGCGCTATCTGGAAATGGCCCGCATCTGGGCACAAAACAGCTACTGCCAGCGCAGACAAGTCGGTGCATTGGTAGTAAAGGACGGCATGATCATCAGCGACGGCTATAACGGCACGCCCAGCGGTTTCGAGAACGTCTGCGAGGACGATAACAACGTCACCAAGCCCTACGTGCTGCACGCCGAGGCCAACGCCATCACCAAGCTGGCGCGTTCAAACAACAACAGCGAAGGGGCTACGATTTATATCACCGCCTCACCCTGCATCGAGTGTGCCAAGCTCATCATCCAGTCGGGCATCAAGCGTGTGGTCTACGGCGAAAAATACCGCCTGACAGATGGTGTCGACCTGCTGGAGCGCGCAGGAATTGAGGTTGTTTACCTCGGGGAATGACGGAATCACGAAATAACGGAATAACGAAATAAAACAATGGCAAACAATAAAAACAGACTCATGCCCCTGCTGATGGCCATCAGCGTGGTGATTGGCATCCTCATCGGAACATTCTATGCCAACCACTTCTCGGGCAATCGGCTGAGCATCATCAATTCGAGCAGCAACAAACTCAACAACCTGCTGCACATCGTGGAAGACAAATACGTGGACACCGTCGACGTCAACGGCCTCGTAGAGAAGGCCATGCCCCAGATACTGTCCGAACTGGACCCGCACTCCGTCTACATCCCGGCGAAAGATGTGCAAATGGCCAACGACGACCTGCGCGGATCGTTCTCGGGCGTGGGCATTGAGTTTACCATCCGACAGGATACGCTTCACGTGCAAAAGGTCATCAGCAATGGACCGGCCGAAAAGGCTGGACTGATTGCCGGCGACAAGATTGTAGTGGTCGACGACCAGCCATTTACAGGCAAGACGCTGACCAACGAAGAGGCCATGCACCGACTGAAAGGACCTAAGGACACGAAGGTGAAACTGGGCATCCTGCGCTATGGCGAGAAGAAGATTCGCGAGTTCGTAGTGACGCGTGGCGAGATTCCCACAAAGAGCATAACGGCGACCTATATGCTCGACAAAGAAACGGGCTACATCCGCATCCGCAACTTCGGCGAGAACACCTATCCCGAACTGCTCATCGCCCTGGCAAAACTGTCGCAGCAGAACTTCCAGAATCTGACCATCGACCTGCGTGGCAATACGGGTGGCTACTTGCAATCGGCCGTACAGATTGCCAACGAATTCCTGCCAAAGAACTGCCTTATCGTCTACACACAGGGGCGTAAGTCGCCACGTCAGGAGTATCGTAGCGACGGACGCGGATCGTACCAGCAGATTCCACTTATCATACTCATCGACGAAGGGTCGGCATCGGCATCGGAGATTCTTGCAGGTGCCATTCAGGACAACGACCGCGGAACCATCATCGGCCGCCGCTCCTTCGGCAAGGGACTGGTGCAGGAGCCTATCGTGTTCAACGACCAGTCAATGATACGCCTGACCATCGCCCGCTACTATTCGCCGTCAGGCCGTTGCATTCAGAAGCATTATACATCGGGCGAGAACAAGGATTACGAGGAAGACCTGATGACGCGTTACGAACACGGTGAGTTCTTCTCGCAGGACAGCATCAAGCATGAGGGTCCGGCCTACAAGACGACTATCGGACGAACTGTTTATGGTGGCGGTGGCATCACGCCCGACATCTTTATTGCCGAAGACACCACCGACGTCACGTCTTACTACAAGCAGGCATCGATGAGCGGACTGATTATCCAGTATGCTTTCGAATATACAGACCAGAACCGCGCGAAACTGAGTCAGATGAAGTCGGTCGACGAACTGGAGAAATACCTGAAGCAACAGAATACGGTTGACAAGTTCGCCACGTATGCTGACCAGAAAGGACTGAAACGTCGCAATCTGATGATTCAGCGCTCGCACAAGCTGTTGGAGCGGTTCATCAATAGCCGCATCATCTACAACATCATGAGCGAAGAGGCGTGGGTGGAATATCTGAACGAAGACGACCCTGTCATCATGGAGACGCTGAAAGTGTTCCGCAGCAACAATGTCTTCCCTGCCCCACCCGCCAAGGTAGAAGAAAACAAAAAGGTCGCACTGACCAGCGCCTTTGACTATCGCAGCACGCACCAGAAGATTACCTATACGGTTTATCGCTCATGATGACCAAGAAAGAACTGAGGCAAATGATTCGCCAACGGAAGCAACAGCGTTCCCTTGGCGAATCGTCTGCTTTCATCAATCGCCTGAAGGATAACAGCCATTTCACTCACGCACGTACATTATTATTATATAGCGCCCTGCCCGACGAAGTTCCCACACAGGCTCTCATCGACGAACTCGCGGCACAGGGCAAGAACGTGCTCCTGCCCCGTGTCATCAGCGATACCGACATGGAACTACGTCGCTATTCAGGTCCTGCGGACTTACAGCAGGGAGCATTCGGCATCTGGGAACCCACAGGTGAATTGTTTACCAACTATGACACGATTGATGTAGCCATTATTCCCGGTATGGCTTTCGACGCAGGAGGTCACCGTTTAGGACGTGGTAAAGGCTATTACGACCGATTCCTCGCTAAATTGTCCCCATCGACCTATAAGATTGGTTTGTGTTTCTCTTGGCAACTTGTTGACCATGTTCCCACTGACGAGCATGACATCCCGATGGATGAGGTCATCGTCCAATAACCAATAACCGTTAACCGAATTTGATGTCAGTTATCACTTGCTGTCCCACGGCTGCATTGAGTTTGTCCACCAGTTGCTGTTTCATCATCGACAGGTCGGCACGCAAGGACGGTGTTGACAGGCGGACATATAGCGTTTGGTTGTATATATAGGTATTCAAGGTGTAGCTGGCGATGATAGGACCTGCCACCTGCGGCCACACATCCACCAACCGCTTCTGTAGCAGCGGAGTCTCCAGTCCTTGTTCACGCAGGTTGCGCAACAGCAGGTCTTTTAGTGATTGGACGTCGCGTTTAAACATATCTCTCCATTCTCAACAAAGAATATTTTATAATCCAGCGCAGACGTGCTCAGGATCTGATCCAGATGATCACGGTTGGTATCGGTAATGAAAATCTGTCCGAAACTGTCGCCCGAAACAAGCTTTACTATTTGCTCCACCCTGTCGGCATCCAGCTTGTCGAAGATGTCGTCCAACAGCAACAGCGGTGTCGTCTGCGAAGCCGTACGCTTCAGGAAGTCAAACTGCGCCAATTTCAGAGCAATGACGTAAGTCTTGTTCTGCCCCTGCGAGCCCTCGCGTTTCATCAAATGGCCGTCGAGCGTGAATTCCAGATCGTCGCGATGAACACCATGCAGGGAATAGCCTACGGCTCGGTCCTTCATCCGGTCGCGCTGGATGACGTCCAACAACGGACCACGCTGACAGTGCGACACGTAGTTGAGCCCCACTTGTTCACGGTGTTGGGAGATGTCCTGGTAATACTCCTGGAAGACAGGAATCAGTTCGTCCACGAAGTCACGGCGACGGCGGAAGAGTTGTTCACCCTCCTCAGCCATCTGCTCCTCCCAGATTTGCATCAAAGCAGGGTCGGGCTCCTGGTCTTCTATCTTCAACAGGGTGTTGCGCTGTGCCAACGCGGTATTGTAACGAACCAGATGTTCAATATACGAGCGGTCGTACTGCGAAATAACCATATCCATCAGCCGGCGGCGCTCCTCGCTGCCGCCCTCAATGAGCAGCGTGTCCGACGGCGATACGACCACCAGCGGGATAAGTCCGATATGCTCCGACAACCGACGATACTCTTTCTTGTTGCGCTTGAAATGTTTCTTCATGCCTCGCTTCATGCCACAGGAAATAACCTCGGAATACTCCGTCGCCACTGGGCTTTCAGCATACTGTCCCTCAATCAGACAGAACGGCTCATCATGGCGGATTACCTGCGAATCAATAGGATTGGAAGCCGACCGGCAAAACGACAGATAATAGACCACGTCGAGGACATTGGTCTTGCCTGCCCCATTCGGTCCAATGAAGCAATTCATCTTCGGCGAAAGCTCCAATTGGGCCTCTCCGATGTTCTTATAATTCAGTATCGACAGCGTTCTAAGTATCATTGCGAGCGCAAAGGTACGAAATTATTTTGTTTTTATTTGGTTTTTTGCTCACTTATTTGTACCTTTGCACCCGATTTACGATTTTTATCGTGAACCGGGGCTTCGTTTCAGCATAGTTCAAGCACACTTGACTCTGCATTCAACATGCACCCGATTTATCGCCGAACAATAAAAAAATAATTAAAATAATGGCAAAAAACAACGTAAAAGCAGCTCCTGAAACTTTGGAGCAGCAGGTCACCAAGACCGAAGCCTTCTTCGAGAAAAACAAGAAGGCCATCATCATTTGTGTGGTTGCAATCATCGCAATCGTCGTATTAGCTATTCTCGCTAAGAACTATTATTTCGAGCCGCGTGCTAACGAAGCCAGCACCGAACTGGCCAAGAGTCAGGAACTGTTCCAGCAGGAGCAGTACGACAAGGCCCTGGCAGGCTTCCAGCAGGTTGCTGCCGACTACAGCTCAACAGACGCCGGCAATCTCGCTCAGCTTTACATCGGTCTCTGCCAGGCCAACCTCGGCAAGTGGCAGGAGGCTGTCAATGCCCTGGAGAGTTTCAGCGGCACGAACGACCAGATGATTACTCCCGCTGCTGAGGGTGCACTGGGCAATGCCTATGCCAACCTCAACCAGCTCGACAAGGCCGTAGAGCACCTGAAGAAGGCTGCCGCCATGGCCGACAACAACTCGCTGTCGCCCACATTCCTCATCCAGGCCGGTGAAATCCTTGAGAGCCAGGGTAAGAAGGACGAGGCTTTGAAGCTGTATCAGGAAGTGAAGGAGAAGTACTTCAACTCCATGCAGTATCAGACCATCGACGCTTATATTGAGCGCTGCAAGTAAATTGACAGTTGACAATTGAAAGTTGAAAATTAATGGCGACTAAAAACTTATCTGAATACAATACTGCCAAGGTACCCGATGCGTCGAACATGATATTCGGCATCGTCGTGGCAGAGTGGAATCCAGAAATTACAGGTGCACTCCTCGAGGGGTGCACCTCTACTTTGGAACGTCATGGAGCACTGCCTGAGAACATCCATGTCAAGACCGTTCCCGGATCTTTTGAGCTCATCTATGGCGCCCACCAGATGACGTTGAACGATGGTTACGACGCTGTCATCATCCTCGGTTCCGTCATCCGTGGCGAGACGCCCCATTTCGACTACATCTGCCAGGGAGTCACCGCAGGCATCGCCCGTTTGAACGCTACCAGCAACATCCCCGTCATCTTCGGACTCTTGACTACCGAGAATCTCCAGCAGGCCCAGGACCGTGCCGGAGGCCGACTGGGCAACAAGGGCGACGAATGCGCCGTAGTAGCCATCAAGATGGCAAAGTTCTAATTTGTAAGTATTTCCAGGATCTTTTTCCTGATGATGTATTCGTACTTCATGCGCAAGGCGTTCTCAGAGGATGTAAACCACTGTTGGCGAATCTGGCTGAGGTCGAAGAGGGTGGACATGCCGGCATCGTAGCGTTTCAGGGCATAGCGATAGGACAATGCGCTGGACTCTTCGGCCTTCACCTCTGCCTCATAGCGTTTCTGGGCGGTGACAGCGCCCTGCCAGGCATGACGGATATCCTTGTCGACGCGTTGCTGTGCATCGTCGTAAGCCAGTCTTGCATCCTCCAGGCTTACCTTTGCTTTTCGTATGCGGGCTTTGGTCTCAAAAGCGTCAAAGACGGGAATGGAGAGCCGCAGCCCCACAAAGCCATAGAAGTAATTCTTTCGTTTCCATTCGCCCTCTATGCCGACATGGTAGTTGAGGCTTCCGATTGGTCCCCACGGTGCAATCAGAGGCACTTGTCCGTCACGCGAAGCGTCGGCATCGAGGTTGAGCCAGAAGGTGCCGAGATTGCCTATGAGTGAGAGTGTCGGGAAATAGCCGCCGCGCGCTGTCTTTATTCCCTGTTCAGCTTGTAGAATGGTGTAGTTGGCGGACTGTACAGCGGGATGGGAGGTTTGGGGCGAGGAGTTAGGGGCAAGGGGCAAGAAGCTGTCGATGGAGTCGGCTGGCTCGCAGATGTCAAAGTCTACGGAGTCGGGGAGGTTCAAGAGCATTCTGAGGTCGAGCAAGGCCAATGCGATATCGCCTTCTGCTGCTGCCAAGAGAGCCTCGTCGCGGCTCACCATAGCCTCGGCTTCTGCCACATCGCTCTCCGGGCGTTTACCCTTGTCGAACAGCGAGCTGGCCCGCTTCAGGAGCAGTTGTGAGACTTCCTGCCGCTGTCGGGCAATGGATGCCTCGCCTTTGTTGTAGAGCAGTTGCAGATAGGCTGCTGCCACTTGTACCCTGATGTCTTTCTCCACTGAGCGCACGTCCTCGGAAGCTGCCATGAGCGAATATTTGTTGGCCTTGATCTGACTCGACAGACGATTGCCGGTATAGAGGGGGACGGCACCCATCAGCCCTATGTTGAAGAGCGACTCATTGGCATTGAACCGATTGCCGTCGCCTGAGTGGTGGAATGTGCCGATGTAGCCGCCGGCGTCGCCACTGAAGCGCGGCAAGCGGGCATCCTTGCTAGCCTGGAAATCGACCTGGCGCCGCTGTTGCTCGTGCAGCAGGTGTCTGATCTCGGTATTATGCGCTATGGCATAGTCCATGCACTCGTCAAGGGTCCACTGACGCTGGGCCCTTGCAGGGCTAAATAATAAATAAGAAATAATAAATAATAAGATATACTTTTTCATACTTAATTCTTCTGATTTCCCTTAAGTAACTCGCCAGGCTTCACGCCGCTTTTCAGTTCGATGGATAGACCGTCGGAGAGCCCGATGGTGACGGCACGGCGCTCAAACTGCTGGTGGGCGGTGTCGTCGGGGTCGGAGGTAAGCACATAGACGTAAGGCTTGCCGTTCTCGAACGAAACGGCTGTCTCGTCACACGACAGCACGTTGCTGGCTGTACCTAAGATAATGCTGGCATTGGCACTGTAGCCTGAGCGGATGGTAACACTGTCGGGGATGCTGGCGGTGGCCTTCACCTCAAACATCTTCGCGCCGTTCTGCATCTCGCCTTCGGGGGCTATGTAGTCGAGCGTGGCAGGAATGGTGACCTCCTGCATAGAGCCGAGGTGCAGTTCCATGTCCATGCCCACCTTGAGCATGGCCACCTCCGTTTCGTCGATGAATCCGCGGAAGATGATGTCGCTCATGTCGGCAATCTTCGCCACCGTGGTACCCTCGGTAAAGGCGCTGGTGCCTGAAACGGAGGCGCCCTCCTTGACAGGCACGCTGAGCACTACGCCCGTCATGGTAGAACGCAGGTCGGTAATGCTGATGCCTCCCGAACGGGCTGACTGTCCGCGGGTGATGACCTGCACCTGCGACTCTGCGGCGGTGATGCTCTCACGTGCCGACGCCAGCTGGCTGCTCTTCATCTCGAACTCCTCGCGGCTCACCACGCCGTCCTTATAGAGTGATTGCACACGGTCGTACTCCCGCTGTACTTCGGCCAGATTGATGCGTGCCGCCTCCACGCGGCTCTTTGCCTCGTTGAGCTGAGCCATGTCGGGGATAATCCTGATGGTGGCTATTACGTCGCCAGCTTTTACCCTGTCGCCAGGTTCCACCAGCAGACGGCTGATGACACCCGTGGCCTGGGGCTTTACCGCCAACTGGCGCCGGGCCTCCATGCTGCCTGCAACGGTAGTCCGTTTCACCAGGGTGCGTTGCTCGGGCTTTACCAATTCATAGACTGTGGGCACAGGCTGCGACTTTTGCCAGAGAAAGTAGAGCGTGTAGACCACGAATAGTGCCAAGAGGCATAAACCGATTATTCTCAATGTTTTCTTCATATCTCAATTGTCAATTTTCAATTCTCAATTTTCAATTTATCAACTCCCCTACTCTTCCCTCAGCGCATCAATAGGCTTGATGGCGAGAGCCCGTCGGGTGGGTATCCAGCCTGCCTGCAGTCCGCCCGCCACAAGGATGAACAGGGAACCAATGGCCGTCCAGAATGGAATAGTAAGATTCTGGAATAGCATGTCGTCACCCTGGGGCAGCATACTGTCCACTGCATGTAGTATCCATGCCGCCACACACAATCCGGCCAGTCCTGCACTAAACGTCAGTACGAGACTTTCCAGCATAATATCCTTGATGATATCGATGGGCTTGGCACCGATGGCGCGTCGGATGCCAATCTCCTGAGTCCGTTCGCGAACAGTAACGAGCATGATATTGGTGATACCAATCAGTCCTGCCATTAACGTTCCTAATCCGACAATCCAAATCAAGATGTCACTACCTGTGACGAGGTTGTTGTACATGGCCGCCTCCTCGCTTACTGTAGGTGACGACAGGGCAAGCTCGTCGTCGGGGTGAATGGCGTGGTTCTCCTTGATGAGGGCAACAATCTCGCCCTTCCGTTGTTCCAGGGGAAAGGCATCGTCCATAGTGACAGAGCAGAAATCAATCTCGTCGCCACGACCGTATGCGACCTGCTCGGTGGGCAAAGGCATGAGGATGCTTTCCGAGAGGTCGATACCGATATTTACATGGCGATTGGTACAATGGGTGACGCCGACCACTGTCAGTGCCATGCCGTTGACACTGATAGTGCTGCCCACGGTCTCTTCCGGGCTGTCAAACAGCACGTCGGCCACGCGTTCACCGACGACACACACCTTGCGGTGCTCGCGCATGTCGATATCGTTGATGAAGCGGCCGACCGTGACCCGCTGCGGAATCAGATGGACAAACTGGGGGTCAACTCCAGATACCAGATATTGGTAACTATGCTCACCCCGAATGACATTCTGGTAACCCGCATAGTTGATGGGGCTATACGCCTTCACCAAAGACCCGAAGCGTTGACGAATCAGCTCCTCGTCGTGTGAGTCCAGCTTCCACTTGCGTCCCCGTCCGAACCCCTGATAGGGCATAGAGGTTTCATGCAAATTAATGAACATTTCGTTGGGAGGCAGACTCTTCAGCTTTTCGACGATGCCGTTGCCAAATCCCGTGCTGCTGCCTAAGAGCAATGTCATCAACAGGATGCCCCAGAACACGCCGAAGGCCGTCATCAGCCTGCGCCCCATCTGGCTCTTGCCTGGTTGCACCGCCACGGCCAGCTTGATGCCTGCCGCCTGTTTGGCCGGCACGTAACCGGCTATCAGTCCGACCACTATCATGATAAGCGTTATCACCACCGCATGAGATACGGTGATAGTGGGGTTGGAGAATATGTTGCTGTTGCCAGTCCTTTCCACTATCCACGCCATGAGTTCCATCAGTCCCACACCGGCCATCATGCCCATGTAGCCGAAGATGACCGCAATCACCACCGACTCGGCCAGCACCAGCTCCACTATCTGGTGCGTCTTCGCACCTATGGCGCGCCGGATGCCTATCTCGCGTGTTCGCTCCTTCACGGAAATCATCATGATGTTTGACACACCGACCATGCCTGATACGAGCGTTGCCAAGCCCACTACGATGACAAAGATGACGAGTCCGGCTACGATGGTGCTGAGCAGCACCGGCAGTTCATAGATGTTGGTTATCCTGACCGCCTTTCTGTCGGTCGGTGCAAAGCTTTTCCGCGCGGCCAAGTGAGCGACCACATGGGTATTGAATTGTCGGTTCAGCTCGGCAGTGGTCAGCAAATCCGTCTGCAGGTAGATGCGGCTCAGCTCACCATCAGGGCGCCATATTCTCTTTACCGTGCTTAACGGAGCGATGACGGCACGTGTGGGATTCAACATCACGACCGGTTCGTAGATACCGACAATTTGGAAACTGATGCCGTTCAGCAGAATATGCTGTCCTATAACTGCTGTTCTCTCCTTGGAAGTGTGGTGTTGCGCGAAGTCGTTTCCGAAGAACGCGTTCCTCAGCAGTTTGGGTATCACACACACCTTACGTTGCTCGCGCATGTCGAGGTCGTTGATGTCGCGCCCCTCCACAATGCGGATGTTCGGTGCAGCAGCATAGCCCGGCGTATAGCCGTCCACCACCGTGTTGGCGTACTCCTTGCCCCGACTGGCTTGTACGGCGTGGCTTACCACGGCTATGGCATTCGTCACCGTGTCGCCAAACAGTTGTTGCAGTGCTGTCGCGTCCTCCTCATACAGTCGGATGGTACGTCCCTGGCCGCGTCCCTCGTAGGGCTGCGATGTCTGACCTGCCGTCACTGTTACCATGCCAATGTTGAAAGCCTTGAAGTTTTGGTGCATGCCGTTGATAAGTCCGCGTCCCGAACTGATGAGCACAATCAGGATGAAGATTCCCCATCCGATGGAAAATCCCGTCAGCGCGATGCGCATCCTGTTGCCCTTCATAGCGGCAAACACCTCAACGAACAGCTCCCTCATAGCTTACCTCTCAACTCTCAACATCTGAATGATGGTTTCATTATACGTCTTTGCCAGCGCTTTCATCATCTTCCTGGAATAATAGCCGGAATACATCACTTTGAAAATGTATTTGTCCTTTATTTCAACGACGTCCGCCAGCGCCTCGACCATGAAGTCCTTTTGCGTGGAGACAACGGCATTGATCAGCGTCTCATTTTGCGGCAGATGATTGTGTTTCCCGTCTTCAGTAATCCAGTCGGGGAAGAACTGGAACAGGATAATGGGAGAGATATTGAATTCCTGCACCAATGATGCGAAGGGGAAGTAACTGTTCTGGCTCAGTTTGTAATAGACGTCGCTCAGCCGTTCCAGGAACGACCTCATGTCATGATGATCCACATGGGTAACAATCGGCATGCCGTTGATATACAGGCCGAGATCCTCAAAATTATTGAATCGGTCGCGACCGTTGTCAAGGAAGCCGAAAGCCACATCGTCGCTCCCAGCCAGTTTGGACAAAGTCATGGACATAGCTGCCGTAAACAGAACATTCTTTGTAATACCGAAGCGTTCGGTAAATCTGTTCACCTGCTCACGATCCACTCCTAACTCAAGCTTGTGGTAGCCCGGCTTGCCGTGCTTTCCGGGATTCCTGTAGAAGTTGGCTTCACTCAGGTTGCTCAGCATCGAACGGATATACTTGTCCGTCTCAGCATACTGCTCCGTGCTTTTCACCTCCTGATGGAAGGCAGAGACCTTCAGGAAATGGTCATCGACGAAATCGAGCTTTTCGCCCTCCAACGCACGCAGGAAGTGGCGGCAGAAGACATTCGTGGATACTGCGTCGAAAATCAGGTGGTGGATGACAGACACCAGATAGCATCTGCCCAAAGCCCTCACGATGACATGTCTCGACAAGCTGCTGTACAGGTCGAAGCCGGATGTCAGCATCGACAGTATCTTCAGCGGATTCAGCGACCCCTTCATAACAGCAGGCTTGTCTCCCTTTTCCATATACGGCACGCCGTCTCTCAGCGCAACATGCATGGTCAGCACGGGGTGGGCAGTAAACATGAGGTCCAACGCGTTCCTGATCTGATCATCAGTATAGCTCTTGTCGATAGGAATAACGAAGGGAATCAGATAGGAATCATACTTATTGAACTTTACGATATCATTGTAGATGAACATCTGCGAATTATTCAGGGGGCATCCGCTCTCTATCGAATACTTATCCAAATTGACAGAAACGCCCTTCGCATGACCTGCTATGGCAGCAGGTGTACGCAAACTTAAGACATCGGCCACCGTGATGCCCTGTTCGCCCAGGGAAAAGACGAGTTTGAGGGCATTCAACGAATCGCCTCCAAGACGCACAAAATCATCGTTCACGCTGATCTTCTCTTGGTGTAGCACCTTTTCAAAGCCGCTGACTATCAGCTTTTCCAGTTCGCTTTCCGGCGCTACATAATCGGCATGCAGCAGGCTATCGTCAACAGCAGGCAGCCGCTGGCGGTCTATTTTGCCGTTGGGCGTCAGAGGCATGGCGTCTAACTGGGTGTATATGGTAGGTACCATGTAGTCGGCCAGCGTGTGAGCCATGAAACGGCGCAGCTCGTCGGCATCGATGGTCTTGTCCGGCTCCTCAGCCGTATAGTAAAGGCATAGGGTGTTGCTGCCTGACAATTCCTTGATGACAGCCACGGCCTGACGGATTCCCTCGAAGCGGGAGGCACAGCTCTCCACCTCGCCCAGTTCGATGCGGTAGCCCCTTATCTTCACTTGGTTGTCCATGCGTCCGATATACTCCATCTGTCCGTCATCATTCCAACGGCAAAGGTCGCCCGTGCGGTACATTTTCAGAGGTGAGGGGTGAGAAAGGCAACGGGTAGGCGAGCTTTGCTCGGGAATGGTGAGAGGTAAGAAGGGACAGTCGCAGAATTTCTCTGCCGTCAGTTCGGGCTGGTGCCAGTAGCCGCGGCCTACCTGTATACCGGCAAAGCACAACTCGCCGACGGCACCCCGTGGCACTAAACGCCCGGCTTGGTCAGTAAGGAAATAATAACTGTTGGCCACCGGTCGTCCTATCGGAACATTCTCGAGCCGAGTGCCAGGTTCTATCCTATAGAAAGAAGTATCAACCGTACACTCTGTAGGGCCGTAGACATTGAAGATGGTGATGCGGTCGCTGTAGACGGCCGTAAGACGCTCACCGCCTAATGTGACAAAACGCATGGGCAGGTCGTCGTATGTGTCTAAGAGCAGTTTGCCCATGACCGTGGCATAACCGCCGCCAGTGATATGGTGCTCTATCAGAAAATGACGTACACCTTCCAAGTCGAGACGGATGGACGACGGTATGATGTGGAGGGAACCGCCAAACGTGAGTACGGGGAACAAGTCCTCTACGTGTGCATCGAACGAGAACGAGCGATGGAGGGCAATGCGGTCAGAGTCCGTCAGATCCTCCATGTCGATAATCACCTGTATGAAGCTCCACAGTCCAGCCTGATGAAGCACAGCCCCCTTGGGTTTTCCCGTCGAGCCTGAAGTATAAATCATATATGCCGGACCGTCCGGCGTGGATAGGTCGATGTTGTCGGCGGGGGAACCGCTGACCGCGAAATCGGTATCTGCCATGAACTGGTCGTCGATGACAACTTTGGCCTCGCAGTCGTCGAGCATGTACTTCTGTCGCTCCTCGGGGTATTCCAAGTCTATAGGCACATAGGCGGCACCAGCCTTGTGGATGGCGATGACGGCAAGGGGGAATGCGATGGTGCGGTCGAGCATGACGGCCACGAAGTCACTGGGCCTGACGCCGCACGCAATCAGCTTGTGTGCCAGCACGTCGGAACGGTGTGCCAGCTCGCCGTAGGTCAGGCTGTCGGTAGCATCAGCCACCGCCAGACTGTCTGGTGTCTTTCTTGCCTGCTGCTCGAAAGCCTTCACGAAGGTCATCGACGGATCGACGTCGAGGTGCTTGCCCGTGCCCAGCAGCACGAGTGATTGCTGCTGCTCCGCAGTGATCAAGGGTAACTCGCCTATATGCTGATCGGGCATGGCGACCATATTTTTGACAAAGGTCTCAAAAGTGTCTGCCACCTGTTGCATCTGCTGTTCACCATAGAGCGATGTGTCGTAGGAGAATGTGATGTGAAGTGTGCCGTCTCGTTCAGGAATGACTGCAAGGGCCAATTCACCAAACGGTTCTTCCTCAGCCTGAATAACTTTGATGTTCCTTTTGGAGTTATCGTTCAAATAGGTTTCATCGACGGGATAGTTCTCAAAGGCCACAAACGACTGGAGCAACGAGGAACTAAGCTGAGTCTGCGACTGTATGTCGGACAGTGGGCAGAAATCATAGGCAGCAGACTGGGCAGTCTGTTCTTGAAGGGCTTTCAGGGCCTGACGGGCTGTATCGGTGGCTGCGGTATGAACTCTGACGGGCACGCTGTTGATGAATGGACCCACGAGCTTGCTGTTGGCCCCATCGCTTCGTCCGGAGACGACTCTTGCAAACACGACATCGTTCGTCTGGCAGTACGTTTGGAGAACGAGTCCCCATGCAAGTTCGATGACGGTATTGAGGGTGACGCCTGTGTTGGCGGCCAGCTGGCGGAGCTGATCTGTGAGAGCCTTGTCGAAGGAACACCTGACATAGGGCGACACCTGTGCATCGGCAGGCTTGCCAAACGTCGGGATGGCAGCGCGTGTGGCATAATCGGCCAGCAGGGCTTTCCAATAGGCCAGGCCAGACTTCCGATCCCTGCGTAGGAGCTGGCGCACAAAAGACTCGTAGCGGCCTGACTGCTCGTTAGTGGCGGACAGCGGGCAACCTGTGACTTCTGCGTCGAGCTTCGTCAGGAAGTCTCGGAAGATAACGGGGAGGCACCATCCATCGTGAATGATGTGATGCATGAAGACTAAAAGCTGGCAACTGTTGTCACCGGTCTTCATGCAGACGATGCGGAACAGGGAATCGTCAGTCAGGCTGAGCGGACGGTGAAGCTGCTCCTGATGTATACGAGCGGCCGCAGCGTCAATATCGGACTCGCCCGTCAAGTCAAGCATTTCCAATCCTAACTGTCGGCTGACAATAGCCTGGCAGGGCTGGGGTACACCGTCATAGAGGATGGCGGTGCGCAACACTTCGTGCTTTTCGGCAAGATAGTCAAGTGTATGGCGCAGCATGGCCTCAGTAGGCAACATCGACATGGACAGGCGGAAAAAAATGCGGTAGGCCGTCGAGTTGCGGTCGGACAGGTAAGATATCAGCATGCCCTCCTGCAAAGGTGTAAGCGGATAGACGCGCTGCAGCGTCTCGCCTCGGGCGGCGAAATGTCTGACGATGTCCTGGAACTGCTGTTCAGTCCATCCCTCGGCTCCGAAGTCGGAGGCCGTAGGCTCTGGAATGGCTACCTGTGACGTGTGTTGCGCCACTTGCGCCATGCTGTCAACGAAGCCGTCAGCCAATTGTTGAGCCTTTTCGGCAGTCCAATATGCCGTGTCGTAATCGAAGCGTGCTACGAAGCGCCCTTCCACCACTGCGCAGTTGATGGTCACAGAAGGTATGGGGGCTTCCATGTATCCGTGCATCTGACCTTCACCCAGGAAGAGGCTGCCGTCGGCTGTAAACAGGGCGTCCTCTCTTTGAGAGTGTGGCGCTGCAATGCCTTTGCCGTTGTCGGCCTCGCCCAGATAGTTGAAGCCCATGAGCGGAGTCAAGCCGGTTCTGAGGGCGGCGTCGCCCTTTTGCGAGGCAATGTACTGGAGAATACCATAACCGATGCCCTTGTTCGGAACGGCACGCATTTGCTCCTTCACATGGCGCACGTCGCTGCGGATATCGCCGCTGATGGCCTGTATGACAATAGGATAGACAGAGGTGAACCATCCCACGGTACGGTCGGTGACAACAGGCTCGTGCAACGGTTCACGGCCATGTCCCTCCATTTGTATAGCTAGGTCGGTGTAGTCTGTCAGACGGTGGTACGACTGGCAGAGCGCGGTGACCAACAGGTCGTTGATCTCAGTATTGTACGCCTTGGCCGATGTAGTGAGTAGCTGCCTCAGCGGCTCGCCCTCCAGCGTCACCATCAGATGCTGTATAACCTTCTTGTCATTATTGACGCGGGGCAGCTCCATATTTTCCATCAATGCTTGAACCCGCTGCCAATAGGGTTTCTCTTGGGAGAGCAGATAGCTATCACGATAACGGGCTATGGTGTTAGTCCAATAGCCGAATGCGTGGGTCTTTGCCGGTAATACTACTGTCTGGCCTTTGGTAAGTTGCGTCAATGCTGTAGTAAGATCTTCGGTTATGATACGCCACGACACGCCATCGACGGCAATGTGGTGGCAGACCATCAGCAGACGGTCGCCGTCGACGGCATGCAGCAGTACGGCACGCAGGATGGGACCATGCTCAAGGTCTACCAGTTCTCCTTCGCGAAGCATGGTTCCGGCAATAGTCTGTGACACGTCATCCTTTTCTTTTAGTGTCATCTCTTCGAATGCGAACAGACGGTCATCGGTTGTGGGGCGTATCACAATGGAACCGTTCCCGTTGTCGTTAGCATTAACAATAGCTCGTAACATATCGTGATGTACAACCAAAGCTTTCAGGGCCTGCTGAAGGAGCGTAGCGTCAACAGGTCTCTGGGCACGGAGCACCATCGACTGGGTGAAACGCCCGGGATGCGGCAGATGCCAGCTGAGGAAACGGTGCTGGATAGCGCCTGGCGTGATGGCTCCCACGACGGGTTCCTGAGATATGAGCGGGCCGTCGCTGCTGCTGACAAGGATGCGGGCCATGTCGGCCACGGTATTGCATTGCATCAGCTCGCTGACCTGTGCCGCGAATCCCTCGTTACGTAGCAGGGTCACCAGACGAATGAGCTTGATGGAGTCACCGCCAAGTGCAAAGAAGCTGTCATTCATGCTCACAGGATCGCTCAAGGAGAGAATCTCGGCTATCTGTCGTGCGAGTGCCTCTTCTGCCTTGGTCTGGGGAGCTACGTAGTGGGTATGGGTCGTGATGTGTGGCTCCGGCAGCTGGCGTCGGTCCACCTTGCCGTTGGGTGTCAGAGGCATGGCATCCAATTGGGTGTATGTGGCAGGTACCATGTAGTCGGCCAGCGTGTGAGCCATGAAACGGCGCAGCTCGTCGGCATCGATGGTCTTGTCCGGCTCCTCAGCCGTATAGTAAAGGCATAGGGTGTTGCTGCCTGAGAGCTCCTTGATGACAGCCACGGCCTGACGGATTCCCTCGAAACGGGAGGCACAGTTCTCCACCTCGCCCAGTTCGATGCGGTAGCCTCTTATCTTCACTTGGTTGTCCATGCGTCCGATATACTCCATCTGCCCGTCATCGCTCCAGCGACAAAGGTCGCCCGTGCGGTACATTCTAAGAGGTGAGATGGATGATGTATGATGGATGAACGGACAGTCCGTGAACTTCTCTGCCGTCAACTCGGGCTGATGCCAGTAGCCACGGCCTACCTGTATGCCGGCAAAGCACAACTCGCCGACGGCACCACGGGGCACTAAGCGCCCAACTTCGTCAATAAGGAAGTAGTAGCTATTGGCCACAGGTCGTCCGATAGGAACGTCATCGAGTCGTGTGCCTGGTGCTATCTTATAGAAAGAGGTATCGTCCGTACACTCCGTGGGGCCATAGACATTGATGATGGTGATGTGGTCGCTATAGACTGCCGTAAGACGCTCACCGCCTAATGCGACAAAACGCATGGGCAGGTCGTCGTATGTGTCTAAGAGCAGCTTGCCCATGGCCGTGGCATAGCCGCCGCCAGTAATTTGGTGCTGGGTCAGGAAAGAGCGAATCGCCTTTAGGTCAAGACGTATGGCCGACGGCATGATGTGGAGAGAACCGCCAAGGGTCAATATCGGGAACAAGTCCCCTATATGTGCATCAAACGAGAACGAGCGATGGCAGGCAATACGGTCAGAGGCTGTCAAGTCCTCAAAACCAATGACGGCCTGAATGAAGTTCCACAGGCCTGCCTGATGGAGCACAGCACCCTTGGGCTTGCCCGTCGAGCCTGAGGTATAGATCATGTAGGCCGGACCTTCCGGCGTGGATAGGTCGATGTGGTCAGCGGTTCCCCCGCTGACAGCAAAGTCAATATCTGCCATGAACCGGCTGTCAATGATGACCTTTGCCTCGCAGTCCTCCAACATGTACTTCTGGCGCTCCTTGGGGTATTCCAGGTCTATAGGCACATAGGCGGCACCGGCCTTGTGGATGGCGATGACGGCAAGAGGATAATCAATCGTGCGGTCAAGCATGACGGCCACGAAGTCACCGGGCTTCACACCGCT
>Ga0247609_10002140_pt1 | contig 21555 bp, 30 predicted proteins | sample 172DNAGHGlowgp2_FD_193487 | JGI IMG/M metagenome (GOLD analysis project Ga0247609, IMG submission 193487) | Sheep rumen microbial communities from Palmerston North, Manawatu-Wanganui, New Zealand - 1728 DNA GHGlow gp2 | ecosystem: Host-associated > Mammals > Digestive system > Stomach > Rumen ...
TAAGTATACATAGGGCCTGGCGACAGGTCCTTTTTTCATATACGTCGGAGCTAGGATACTGGATCCGGGGCGCGTACCGGGGCTATAAATCCCGCTACCGGAATAGTGAAAATTTGCATTGAATTTTCGGCGGGGGGCCCCTAAACTTTCTCACTTGCTGTGCGCGAGAAATCGCCCGTCCGATTTTCCACGCGCACACGTACGCGTATATAAACTGTAGTAGCAAAATTAGTTGCAATTTTAAAAAATATGCCGTATAATATAATATGAACAAAGACAACGTAGTCGTAACATACGACAAACCTACTGAACTTAAGCTTTTGACTGAGGAGCAACTCGACACCTTACATAAGGAAGACATTAGGTATCAAGATGAATATAATAGGAAATATGACCCTGATTATAATCTTGATAGCTTTACTAGGAAATGGCATAGTCGAATGTCAGACGCCAGTTATGACTGGAAGCTGTTGCAGTCGATAAGCGAAAAAGATTTATATGAAGTTATACATTGGCTCAGCGTTGAAGACGAACCTTATAACCCTAAAGGAGGCAGACCTGGTAAGATAAAAGAATTAGCTAGGGATATTAAGTATTCTATGTCTTCTAAGCAAAGGGCAGTTGCGTATAACATCATAACAAAAAGATTTAATAATATTTAAGGAGCAAAATATGGGTTTAAACAAATTATTGCAGAACGCCAAGACGGTCAATGCGGACCTATCGGCTTTTCATGCGCCGGATAAGAAATGGAAGAACTATTATTATGAGGACGAAAAACAAAATCTATTGTTCTTGGTTCCTTCGTATTTATTCTACGGCATTATAGTCGTCGACTTGGACTGGGCCAGGACTGCCACGTTCAAAACCAAGGATGGAGTCACTCATATGTTCAAGGACCATATGTGGAGTATGTCGTCTACTAAACGTAAGACGAGTTATCCTAAGACCACCGTTATCGATAGGTCGGCCACTTGTGGCAAAAGAACTATCTTGCTTAACTCTCTTGTCTCTGGACACTTATTCCAAGAAGATACTCCAGACCATAAGGATAGATACGCCGCTGACCACCGTAACGGAGACAGATGTGACAATAGACGAATCAATGTTTCTTGGGGAACTATAAAAGAAAACAATGATAATCGCTATCCTTATGACCAAAGTATTCCAAAGGTTAAGTATCCTTGCAAAATTTGGTGGTAAAAAATTTAAAAAAAAACTATTTACATTTAGATAAATCTATTGTATAATAATTATGTAGCTTGTAGAAGAACCCTATAAGAGAATATAAGAATACAATTATCGACGGATAATATGACTTAAAAGGTATTATAGGGACAGGTCTTGAAGTTATTGTAAGACGACGGCATCTAATAAGTCGACCAATGTTAGTTGAACAGTCTGAATGATGGAGTCAATTCGAATCATACGGCCTACAACGCTATACATGCCAAGTAAGTTATTGAGTTACCCAATGCACGAAGCGAAGGGTATTAAATGGCAATCGCTACCGACGTCGCAAGACCCAGGCAACAAACAGAGCTTAATAACCCGTTCCTCAAAGCCAATTTAAAATGGAAAACGTTAGATAAACACTGACTTATTTGAGTTTCTGGCGGATTTCTGACAGCAAAAAAATAATTGGTTTTGAGGACCGGAAAAGCGGGTTCGACGCCCGTCGTAATGCTACAAGGCATTATATGTAGTTCAGGTGTAGGTAGAACACCGGTGGCAAGTTCGCGAGGAGTTTGGCTAAGCATAACCCCGACGACATATCAGGTAGCGAAGTACAAGTGGCAAGGTGAGAGAGCCGATCTGATGTGCAATAACCTTCTTAGGTTATCTAAGCATATTGTTAATCAGTATTCTTAGACAACCTGCAGAAGCTAAAAACCACGTTAAAAACCATAGATAATCGGTTAGGTGGAGATGGAACCGGTTGTGAGGAATCAGGCGCAGACGACAAATCCCGAAGACACTGCGTGATCAAATGGGCGGAAGAATGGAGTAGCTAACCATTCCAAAATATGTTAAGTATCTCAGGAGTAACTAACCTGAGTGGTGGAGGTGTGATGACTTCAGTCATCTCCAAATATAAAGAGTCTAGAAATGGGCTCTTTTTTCTTATTTTTATTGTATTATATATTGATAAGGTTGAGCCAAGAGGCTGGCTTAAAAGAAGACATCAACCTTATTACAGAAGAATGGCTCCGCATACAGGGCACGTAAAGTTCGACTGTGATTATTGTTTATTACTGAAATTCTAGATTGTGTAAAAAGCGTAATGGCACCGAGTCTAGAATCGTTGCCATTTTTTATATCTTCATTAATTGCTAAATTATACGATAGGATGTGACGCTAATGAAGAATCTAGTTAAGACTGATTTCGATACAACAGTAGAAGAACTTAATAGCTTAAATGAGCAGTATGCTGATACTGCTGATTTTAATGTTCACATTAATTTAAAAACTCCGTCTACGCAAGAGATAAAGAAAGCACAAGATGATTTTAAGAACAACGCTAATAATCTTATATTAGACTATCCTAATTTTCATCTTGGCTATGATTTAATGATGTTTGAAGCATTATTTAATTTTTATCTTAATGACCAAACAAATGCCAATAATAGTGCTTGGGCCGATGATCATGCAAGACAAATTATGAATGCTATGTTTGATGACAACGGACGCTGAAAAGGCAGAGGCTCTTATAATTACATAAAAAATATTATTGTTCCATTAGGCAATAAAGAATTAGAAAGAGCTATGAAGCTTGCTTGGGGCTTGATGTATACCTCTGATAGTGCAAAGATAGCACATAAAGTTATTAAGATGAATGGTAGTACAATAACTACTACTTCTAATGTTGCTAATAATGTAACAAAAGACAGAGCTATTGCTTTTGTAAAAGAAAAATTATCAAAAGGGATTTTTATGTGGACAGGCGGTTTTAATGAAAATTCTTCGTTTGAAAATGCAACATTTGAAGAAAAGTTCTTAACATTCCTTTGCATGCAATTAAGCATAGAACAAGAAATCAAAACCATACCAATGGCTATTAGAGGTGTAGCGGTAACAGATGAACAAAGAACCTTATTCATAAGAGGTATGCAAACCATAAGAGATATTATTTATAGTAAGAACTATGATAGAGTCTTAGATATTTATACAACTATTGCAGAGGTGCACGGCGAGCTAGAAAAGGGTGGAGCATATTACACTGATTGGTTCCAAGTATTCTATAATAATAAGAAGATATTTGTTGACTTTGAAGTTATGGAAATGGGCTTAGCATTATTTATGAAGAAAATTGGTTGGCATTTAACGTATGATAAAATAGTAGATATTATCGGAATAGATAATCTTGAAAAACATTTTAAATATGGTGATAGCTTCTTATGTATGCTTAATAGAATAAAAGTAATAGAGGATTAGTGTAATGAAAAATTTAATTAAAACTGAATTTGATTTATTATTAGAAGAGCTAAATGAAGCAGCAGATAAAACAACTGCATCTTTTGACAATAGACTTTTTAAGTCAATTATTAATACTGTCAATAGTTGTCTAAGTAAATATGCGTTTAATAAAACTAACTTAGCTTATGCTGATGGTGAAGTTAAAACTTATAAAGGCATTTCTAACTGGAGAGCAACTGTTACAACTAAAGATGCAAGCCTAGACCTTTTTGCAATTAAGCGAGAAATTGATGCTAGTTTAGTTACTTATAATAATATTGTAGTTACAAGTGTAGATACAAATACTAGAAGTTTAACGATTAGAATAGTTGTATCTGAGCTTACTCAAAGTGAAGATGAAATTTTAGAAACATTAACCACTTTAGATGATGCAATTTCTACAGAAGTTAAATTTGATGATTTAAAGAGGGTATTTGATTTTTGGAATACATATAGAGCAGAGGACTTAGATGAAGATTGTTTAGCTTTATATAATTCTATTGACACTAAATTAAAAGCAATTATTGATTCTAAACCAAAAGCATTAATTGATGCTATTGTGGAAGAACAAAAAGCAGATAAAGACTTAGCTTGGATAATTTGTTTACAATATTTTTATAATGCTTATATTGGTGAAAGTGCTGCAAAAGATTTATTTGATTTAAACTTTATAACTAATGAGCATGATATACTTTATTCTGGCGGTGCCATTGATACGTCTGATTTTACAGGAGCCTTCTTAAATAAAAATGCTAAGATAGAGTTTAAATGCTATGGTTCTATGGCTTCTGCACAAGATTGGATGAATAAAGAAGAAGCAGACCGTTCTAGTTATCATGATGCACAATTTATTTTAATGTATATTATTGGAACTAATAAATGGTATATTGCACAAAATAAATCAAAACTTGAAAGTGAATACTGGATATATTTAGGACAATACTTTGTTCCTGGTTTATATAAACTCCAACCAAATAGCAAAAATAGAACAAGCACAAATTTTGTTTCTTATGTAAAAAATAAATAGAGGTATTATCTATGAGTTTTAAATTTGAGCCTGGTGACGTTGTAAAAATTAGTAGTGGTTATTTAGATGTAGGCGAGAATCCTGATACTGAATATATTGTAAGAGATGACTATGGCAATGGTAAAGTAGAAGTTTATTTGCCAAAAGAAAATGATATCAAAGCTTTTAGGGGTATTTGGACATGGCCAGATTATACAATGTATAAAGTAAGACATGTTAATATAATGCCAGATGGAATTGAGTATTATGACGTCGGTGACGTATTGGCCAATGATAAGACCACTGTTATCGTAGCTGAATATGATGCTCATAATAGGATGTATGTTATTGAATTTACTGGTGCAGACGCCGGACAGCGTAGAGAAAGAACAAGATTTGAATTAGCAGAAGATGGGTTTAGGAGAGTATAGAATATGAAATACTATGAACTTAGTTACATTACAGACAATAATGGTGAAACAGGTGCCTCCCATAGTTATAAAATCGCGCGTTCTACAAATAAAGCAGAGATTGATAAAATTATTTCTGATAATAATTTAGAAGTAGTCACTGACTTAGAAAGAGGTCAAGATCATGTGTTTTTATACACAGAATTTGAGCCGACTTTTCCAGTATATTTTAACCAAGATTTATTAGCAGCGGCTATTAAGGAAGATAAAGAGTGGAAAGACAAACCAGTTTGGAATCCATTTGATATATTCTAATAACGTCAAATATAATTTACAAAAATGTGCATAATGTCAAATATAATTGACATTATTAATAAGGGAGAAGAATTATGGAATATACTTATGGTATTGAAAAAGTCTATAATATCGTCAAAAGAGTAAGAAGAAAGCTTATATTAAATGACAAGGTTATTGATTATCTTTATAATAAACTTTCTGATAAAAATAAAAGATATGTCTTAATGACAGGCTATTCTGAGTATAAAGAAATTACAAAAGATGTCATCAAAGATTTATTGCAGAAAGCCGAACAAGATGGCAGATATTGGAACAAAGATGTTTTTGCAGAATTAGCAGATTATCCGGAATATGATGGCGTGCCATTCGAGGTTACTCATGCAAGTCCATATGACCATCGTTGGCCAGGCGACTACGATGAAGATGCTTATGATGATTGGAAAGTAGATGCATGCAGTCTTAGTGACTTATTATATGATGACACTTGAAATACAGAGCCTGTCTTTGCAGAACATCCAGAAAACTTCGATTTTGAGGATGAAGAAGTTGAAATAGAACAAGAAAAACTAACAGATACACGTTATGGCTGGTAAAGGTTATGATTAAATCATAATCTTTTTTTATCTTTTCTTTATCAATGCCGTATAATATATAAGAATGGGTAGTGGCTTATGAAAAATACATACATTATCTTAGTCATATTAAATGTTGTTATGGTATTCTTGTCTGGATATCTAAGTATACATTATTTTATGGATGGCACGCAATCTGGCATTATTTGTGGAATTCTTTGGACTATCGCTTGTGCTTGTTGGATTGGATGCACAATTTTTAATACCATAAATACAGTGAGGAATCGCTAATGGATATCGTAAATAAAGAGCTTAAAGGCTATACAGTCATTGTTAAAGACAAATACATTCTTTGTGGCACAAGTCGTTCATCTCATTGGAAACCCATTGATGATATTGGAACCAGTAAGGTAAGACAATATTATTCTTTGAAGATTCTATTCGCTAATTTAGGTGCACATTTTACAGCTTGGGGCAGCAGAGACTTTGAGCAAGAATTCAGAGAACTCTGTAGAGAATATAACTGCAGGCCATATTGGATTAGCAAAAAGTTATTGTCACATCTTGTAGAAACTGGCTGGCTAAAAGTCATCAAAGTAAATCAAATATTATCTTTTGAAGAAGTGCCTGATGTATTGAAGGAGCTTAAATAGTATGAAGAAAAAGAAAGAAACAGAGTCTGTCAGAAGCAAAAAGCTTGAAACGGTTCAAGGTGTTAATGTCAATAACCAATATCATAGTAGCCAAATAGATGTTTTTAGCAAAATGATTTTAGGAACGTTTGGATCTAATGGAGAGCCGGTAAAACATAAATATTACGAGCTCGTCAGTAAAGATGGTAAAATAGTTCAAATGGTTACTTCTGATTCTGAAGTAGTCATCCAGTCAGCTGCATATCGCATGGGGCTTGATTATCGTTTAGTAGAGTTTAATGAAACCTTTGAGGATTTGGATAAACAAGCAGAGGATAAATAAATGGGATATGATAAGGATGTAGATTTCAATATTGAATATAAGGGCAAAACATTTCATATTATCGGTGTAGAAATAACTTATAGTAACTTTTATTTAGCTACAGAACTAACCGATGATAATGCAGAGCTCTATGATGAAATTGCTTACAAAGCTCGCAGAAACGAAACAGAATACAAAGAAAGCTATAAGGGCATGTCTGGCATTGTTCCGTTAGAATGCTGGGATAGAGTGAATAATATTGGGCTATTTAGACTGGACATGTGGATGCCTGATGAAAATAAAGAAAAATGGGGTATTTGCTAATGATTACCTACATACCATATTGTAACAGGGCTACAAGACGTGAAGTTGAAAGGTATATAAAAAAACATCCTAAGCTAACATTCATGCAAGCATATAACAAATTGTATCATACGGACTATGCCGAGCCATATTCTCCAGAAAATGATACATCTACGAAAGGAAATAACTAAAATGGAATTACAAGTTTTTAAAGACAAATTTATGCACACTACCTACAAGCTTGAAGAAAAGCTTGATAAGGTCAGAGATGTTTTATTAAGTGAGGGCGAAGAAGACGAGCCAGAAGAAAGCTGGGCAGAATATAATTGGCCTCAATTCAGCAGCACTGCACTAGAACATATCAGAGCTTTAGCAAAAGATGCTGCTAAAGTTTATCATTTTGTTGTTGAAGACGAACGTCCTTGCGATTCAGATTCTGAACAGCTAGTTTATGATAGCGAAATGTTTAGAAATTTACACGATATTCTTGATTATGTTGAAGATATTAGCCGTAGTTTTGGACATACCTATTTAAAACTTACTGGTGAGCATTTAGAAAGAGCTGAGAATCCACATAACCAAGACAGCATTGCAGGTCTTGCGGACTATATTATGGAAGAGTTTGATCTTTTAGTCGAGGATGCTAGTGAAATCTTAAGTTATCTTGCTAATAACAACTGCTGCGAATCAAATCCAGCGCCTAGAAAAGGGACTAGAAAATAATGAGGACCATAACTGGAACGAGAGGTTCTGGTAAAACAGTAACCTTAGCAAGAGAAGCTAATCTATTGCACTCTTATGGCGAACGTTGTGTATTCATTGTTAAGACAAAAGACTTTGAAGATATTCTTAGACATGCTGGTCTTAATAGAGATATCCCAGTAATTACTTTGACAGAATATAATAGAGATAAAGCAGAATATATTGATTATTATATTTTCATCGATGAAATTGAAATCTTGCTACATCAAATGTTTAGAGGCAAGAACATTGCTATTTCAACGGATAAAGAAAATATGGTAGAAGTTGATTGGAGGAAGAAATAGTGAAATATAAAATCTTAGCAGACTACGCTGAAAGATTGGAAAAACCAGTTAATGAGCTTGCCACTCAAGGATATACCATTTTCAAAGTTTTACAACAAGATGACTGCGGAACACATATTTGTATTATTATGTCTAAAGAAGAACAAGCGCAGCCACGCACAGTAAGAGAGCTTTTGAACCAAGCTTATAAAGACGGCGTTTGGAGCACTTGGGTTGACAAAGATGGTAAGACTACAATTCTTCATTCAATAAGCCAATGCTTTACAAAAGAGGGTGAAGGTATTGTAGCAATCTATCAAGATGGTGATGAAAGAGTTCACTTGTTATCTGACTACGGTAATACTTGGGCTTTAACTGCAGACGAATTATATTAGTATGAAACCTGTAGAGGGCAAATATTACCCAGCCTATGCCTGGAGACATTTTGTGTCTTATAAAGATGCTATGCTTGATAGGCCTTGCGATACATATGAAGAAGCAAGAGAAAAAGCAATAGCAATGCTATGTGACGATGACAATTGCGGAGTATATTTATTCCATTGTAATCATTGGTGGCATTTTGAGCCAGACTGGGATGTAGATGCTGTTATATTCAAGAAAGTAGACTAAAAAAGTAGGAATATTTATATAATAACTATCGTATATTATAATATAAGGAGAAGCTTATGGATATGTATGATGTTAATAAAGAACCGCAATGTGAATTAGAATTTGATGAAGATTTTAAGAAAAAGCTAATAGATATTATAGAGCGTTCTATGCATGGTTCGATTAATAATAATGCCGATGCGGCAGTATTGTTTCATTGGCTGCGTCATCAGGATGACCCGGCATATAGCTTCGTCCCAGAAAAATATAGAGGCACCAAATAGTTGGTGCTTTTTATTTATTTTTTATTTGCTAAATTATGTGATAAATATCTATTGGAGGATACAATATGTATAATGATTTTACAAGTGCTTTAGTGGAAGAATATTTAACTGAAGCTGCTTATATTGATTTTGCTACCTCAAAGTTATTTTGGAATGGCTTAAAAGCAAATCCAGCTTATATCGACGTAGAATCTTTCCATAAAGCTTATGATAAAGCAATTGAAGCAGAGGGTCTAAGTGGATTATTCGATAAACAAACAGGTTTATTGATGAATCGCGGAACTTATGGTAGCATTAAAAATTGCCAAAACCAAGACTTGGCTAGAGCTTTGAAAAGATTCTGGGCAGCACAATATTCAGACTATTTAAAAACAAAAGCTGAAATAGATAAAGCTGCTAATAGGGTAAATGAGTTACAAGCTGAACTAGATGCAAAAATTGCAGCAGTATTTCCAGCCATTCTTGACGGTGTTGCTATCAAGTGTGCAGATAAGGTTAAAGAATATTTAGAATTAGTTGGCAAGAATGATATTTCAGAAATTATAAGCTTGAAAGCAGTAGTAACTAAATCAGAGTATAACAGCAGCACATTATATTATCATTTAGAATGCCGTTTAGAGGGCTATAATCAGTATTATACTATCAAGGATACTGAATTAAATAAGACTGACTATATTGTAAGACTATATGATTCATTATTATCTAGCGCGCTTTTAGAACATATTTCAAAGAAAGTCAATGCTGAGATAGCAGACTTTATAAAGGGTTTCAATCTTGATGAACGTTCTTGGGATGGTTTATTTTTTGTAGATAAAGACAATGAATTTGTTTATAAAATTGAAAAAGAAAATGGTAAATATAATATATTTAAGTCAAAAGTCGGCGATATAAGCTTTGATGGCGTTTCACCAAGGGACTGTCCAGATCTTACGACATTAAAATTAGTTGCAGCTAATTATGAAGTAATGCACTCCACAGGCAGATGTTATTACCATTATGTTTATAACTATTACTACAATCCAGAAATTGATCAAGCTATTGGTAAAACATGTCATATTGAGTATGAAGAAAGCGAAGGCGAATATTTTGACAATAGCACATCATTCTTAGCTGATGATGAGATCCCAGCCAGTATGAAGGCATTAGGATTGACAAAAGGCGAAAGACATTCTTCTGAATGTGATTCTAGCGACTAAATAAATTTAAATAATTATTAAAGGAACCTAAATAGGTTCTTTTTTTATTGTATAATATATTATGAAATACGGATATAATTTTATGGACTGGGGCTTATTTAATATAGATGAGCTTGAAGAGGTTACTGAGTTAACTGAGGATTACATAACTAAAGATTGCTTTGGTGAACATGTCTTTAAGAAAGAAGATTGGGTCATGGTAAAAGCAACTAAGAATATTTTCTTAAAACCATATTGGGATGGAAAGTATATTCAGCATACTGAGACTAATATTGGTCCATATTATAAAAAACATATTTTTGATACAAAAGAAAAAGCTGAAGCTTATGGAAGAGAGCACAGCTCTTGTAATTTCTTTTAGGAGGTAAGAAAATGATATATTTTTATGAAAATCATTTAGGTGGTAATATTTATACTACCGATTATGAACAAGATTATGATGATTTATACTGTGATGAATGTGGAGATTCTGATACATTTATTGGAGCATATGAATCTTGGGAAGATTTTATTAAAGATTATGACCCAGAATGTTGGCCATTCTGTAGCGGCACCGGTCTTGCAGAAGATTCAGGCTTTACTATAGAAAAAGTTTATGAGCTTAATCCAAAAGTTAAGCATTATGATGAGCAATGCCTTGCCGGTTGGCCAGATGAAGAAGATGAAGGAGATTAATTATGGGTGGTTTATATAATATGATTCATGGCTACAATCCATCTTGTTTATGGATTATGCCAATGCTTGGTCGTAAAGAAAATGAATGGCCAAGATTTAGAGACTGCTATGTTGAGAAGAAGGGTGACGAATATTTAATCGTTATTTATACTCGTGTTGGTGGCAATAACAGAAATTGTGGTTATGGTGAAGAAGAGCTTTACAAAGACCCATTATTTGTTGAAACCATTGATGATGATTTTGATAATACTTATGCAGAATATAAATTCAGAGTTCCAGAGAAATGGAAAGCTGATTTTGATAAGGTTATTGATGGCGATATCTTAGGAACATCTGATGAATATAAAAATATGATTAGAGAATTCTTCCCGCTTTTAAATGAAGCTGGTAAAATAGATGAATTCTTTGCAGCTATGAAAAAGGAACCAAAAGCAGATGACTAATCTTGAAGTAGCTTTACAAGCATTAAAAGATGGTATTATTGTAAAACGTTATGATGGTGGCTTTAATGCCTTTTTTGGTAGTGAATTATATATCTTTTATGATAGAGAAATGTATCAAATTGGTGTTAAATCCAAAAGTGGATCATTATTCATAAATGACTATGGCAAAGTCTGGATGCTAAGACCAGAAAATGTCTATGAATTAACAGCGAATAAGACAGAATCAGAGTCTGATATTTTATTTAGAGAATTATTTGAGGAGAATTTTGGAGCATAATGGAAAGCAAATTTTTAGTTTTTGATAAATATACCACACCAGGCAGAAAAACTCCAATGTATGCTGTTAAAAATAAACAAAGCCTTATTACTCTGGGTGCTATTTATTTTTATCCAGCTTGGAGAAAATATGTTTTTGAAGCTGTGAATGATACTATTTTCGATGCTAGTTGTTTAATTGATATAGTTAATTTTATGCAAGAAATTCAAGCAGAGTGGAGAGCTGGTCTTAAGAAATAATGGCAGATTTAGTATTTTATTATGGCGCAATGGGCTGCAGTAAAACTGCAAATGCCCTTATGACGAGATTTCAATATTTAGATAAAGGTTTAAAAGTTTGGCTAATCAAGCCTGCAACAGACAATAGAGATGATGTTATTTCAGCAGGAAAGAAATTAGCCATTATTGGTTCACGTGTCGGAATCCAAGCAGTAGCTGATGCTGTCATTGAAGCTGCTGATGATATTTATGACAGGTGGACTGCAGAAGCAAGAGATACGAATTTAATTATTTGTGATGAGGCACAATTTTTAACAGAAGACCAGGTAGACCAACTTAAGTATATTGCCGAGAAATATAATACACCTGTTTATTGCTATGGATTAAGAACAGATTTTAAGACAAAGCTATTTCCTGGGTCAAAGCGTTTATTTGAAATCTGCAGTAAAACAGTTGAGTTAGAATCAATCTGTGAATGCGGTAAACCAGCAATTATTAATGCAAGGTTTAGTAGTGGCAAGTTAATGACTCGTGGTGCACAGGTTGATATTGGTGGCGACGAAAAATATAAGGCATTATGCTATAGCTGCTGGAAGAAGTTGGCGGGTGAATCAGATGTATAAGATTGAAAAGTTTTTAATTGATAATGGAATGAGACTAAAACATAAATATCCAATAGGAACTCTAGTCTATCAAGATTATTGTGATGATGTTGAAGACGAAGGTTTTTATGGAGTAGATGAAGTAATCTTGTTTCCAAATCATAAACCAGAACCTTGTTGGGAGATAAGTACAAGTTATCCATATTTGCTTATAATTCCAGGATATAAAGAGGTTGGGCAAGATTTTATTGAACGTGCAAAAGAAAATCTTGAAGAGCACCTAAAAGCACAAATTGAGTTTAATAAAAAAATGCTTGAAATTGAAAACCCTTGGGAGATTATTTAGCTTATACTAATTTTATACAAAAGAGCTTCATATATGAAGCTCTTTTTATTTATATAAACTTTTGCTAAATTATATGATAATTCAGTGTAAGGAAGTATAAGTAATGTTTAGAATAGCTGATAATGATATAATTACTTTAAATAGGGGCGATACAGTAGAAATTCCATTTGTAATAAATATAAGCAGCAAGTATGATACTGAAAAGTTTAGATACTCTTTAAGATCTACCGATGCGATATATTTTGGAATTATGCTTCCGCATCAATATTTTGAAGATGCAATAATTAAGAAAAAATATACACTTGCCGATTTAACAGATGATACTATAATAATTAGAGTCTCATCTAATGAAACTGCAGAGTTAGATCCAGGTGTTTATTATTATGAAATCAAAATAAAATCAGCATATGGTGTTAAAACACTTATTTCAAAAAAGAAATTTATTGTAGGAGAGTAAAACATATGGCAAAAGACAAACTAATTGGCAACTTAAATATGAATATGATTGATGTCGATTATCAAGGTGTAGAAACAGAGACGGCTTCTACTACCGTTGACAATAATAAGAGAACTATTGCGACTGAAGTCAAGAAAGTTCGTTTTCCTTTAGTTTTTGCAATTAATGGAGAAAAGGTCATCTATGATGGCAGTGAATCAATTTTGATAAGCTATGATCATTTTGATTCGGATTTAGAAGCAGAAATTGCACAGCGTAAAGTTGCAGTCGGCAATGAAGAAGCAAGGGCAAGAGCTCGTGAGCATGAGCTTGAATCAGATGCCGCAAGTTTCCTGGACATTGTTCAGGACGAACAGACAGGAATTGTAACAATTAAGTTACTAAATATTCGTAATGAAGTTTTAGACACCAAAACCTTAGATCTAGAAACCGAAAAAATTATTAGAACTATTACCCTTAATTATCCTGCAAAAAAATTAATCTTTACATCCGTGGATGGAACAGCTATTGAATGCGATATTAAGGACATGATTAATGACTTTGAAGCAAAACTAGCTAATTTAGATACTTCTCTGACAAATGTGTTGGCTACTGAGAGTTCTAGAGCTGTCAGCGAAGAAGGAAGAATAGAAGCTAAAGCAGAAGATTTAGTGGCTACAGAAAAAAATAGAGCTGAGGATGCAGAATCACAGCTTGCTGCTGATTTAACTGGTCATAAGGCTGACAAAGCCAATCCACACGGAGTTACTAAAGCTCAAGTTGGTTTGGGAAATGCAGATAATACAAGCGATATAGACAAACCCGTATCAACGGCGCAACAAGCAGCTTTAGATTTAAAATTAGATAAAGACAATTTTGGTTGGGCCATTGCAGATCATACCTATAATCCTGAATTTGGTTATACTGCCGGAGATACAGTTTATTATGTAGATGTAGATAATCCACATCGTGGCTATTTGTATGTAGCTAAGGAAGATATCGCAGCACCTGCTGGTGATTTCGATTACACTAAATGGAATACCACAACATTAGAAAGATTGATATGGTATAAGCAAGATAAAATCAATGATAATAACAAGCTTTTTGCTGATTATGTCGATGATTCTAACGCAGTTCATAAATTCGCAACAAGTGAGCAATTAACGCAAATTGCTACAAATGCAACGGATATAAGCAATCATAAGGCAGATAATGCAAACCCACATAACGTAACTAAGACACAAGTAGGTTTGGGCGAAGTTGTTAATACTGGCGACAGTGCAACTCCTGTAGAAAACGGAACAACTAAGTTTACTACTGGTGGCGCCTATGCATTAAAAACTAATTTAGAGGCAAGCATTTCTGATGAAGCAACTGCAAGATCTCAGGCTGATACAAACTTACAAAATCAAATTGATTTAGATATTGAAGTTGTTCCTTATCAAACGACTACTCCTTTGACTGATAAACAAGTTGCTAAAGCACAGGCTGGAAAACTAGCAATTTATGATCCAAATAGTACTGCTACTTTAACTTGTAGTGGTTATAGTGGCGGTAATTTATTATTTACTGCCTTTAAAACCTGGACTTATATTGAGAGTGCAGCAGAAAATTATGTTAATACCTTAGATGCAAAAATTATTTATTGCTATTTAGATTCATCAACTAAAAAATTAGGTTCTTTATCAACCAGCGATATTAAAGCGCCATCTGGCAATTCTAAAAATGTATTTTCAGCTACTATTGTTCCAAATAGTACTGGACAAGAATTAGTTCGTGCTCTTAACTTAAGAAAAACACAAGATATGATTGCAGATGTCTATGATTCAACTGCAACATATGCTTATGGCGATTATTGCATTTACCAAAATGACTTCTATAAATGCACGACCGCTATAACAACCGCAGAAGCCTGGACAGCTGCTCATTGGACAAAGATGACTTTGGCTGAAGCTGGTAATGAGCTCACAACAGAAGAAATTAATTATAATGATTATACTGCTGCAAATTCACTAAGCGATCTTCAAATTTTAAAAGCAAAATGTGGTAAGCTTATAATTTCAACAAATAGTAGAAGTTATTCATATATTCCAATTTTTTATGGCAGTGATGAGATAACCTTTGGCATATCAGAAGAATTAAGTTGGGGAGCTCAGTCTGGCAATAATATAAATAAAGCTGTTGACGGTAAAAAAGGATATATTAGATTAAGTTTTATTAATAAAAATCTTAGGTTAAGTTCTTCAAGCTTTAAAATGATAACTGATAACTCAGATAACTTCATTTCTGATTCAGTTATTCCAGCAGCTGATGGTAAGCAATTAGTTAGAGCACAAAATTTAAGAAAAACACAAGATATGTTAGCTGATGTCTATGATGCTACAAAGACATATGCAGTCGGAGACTATGTAATCTATCAAAATAATCTCTATAGATGTAAAACTGCCATTTCTACAGCAGAAGCTTTTGATTCTACTAAATGGGATCAAGTAAAAGCAGCTGAAGTTAATAATGAAGAAGAGATTGAGTGTGCAAGTGGTGAAACTGGAACAATATTAACTAACGCACAAATAGAAAAAGCTAAAAATGGTAAATTAGTTTTATTGCGTAATAATGTTTATTTATTTTATCATCATAGTGACAGTGTGTCCGGTCGTATTTATTTTATTGGGCACAAGAATCGCGGCACAACTACTACAACTGGCGGTAGTATTTATAAAACAGCAGAAATTAAAACTACTGGAGTTTATATAAATCTAGCTAATAATACTGTTAATTTATCAGAAAATACAGAAGCAAATAGTATAAGTACTAATGCTGATAATTTCTTTGATGAGTCAATAGTACCAGATGTTAATAATAGTAATGAAAAACGTAAAGTAGTCCGTGCCCTTAACCTTCGCAAAACTCAAGACATGATTTCACCAGATTACTACGATGCAACAGCAACATATAATGTAGGTGATGTCATTATTTACCAAAACGATTTATATGAATGCAATACAGCAATTAGCACAGCTGAGGCATGGACCGCAGCACATTGGACGAAGACAAGTGCAAGTGCTTTGATAGAAAAATATAAATTTCATGTTGTAAATCTATCTTCAAGAAGCGGAACATTGACAAGTGCTCAATTAGAAGTTCTTAAAGGTGATTATGGAATTATTATTTATGATAGTCGATACTACTTTAAGTTTGTTGATATGTCAAATTTTTTAAATTATCAGCCTGTTGGAAATGAGACTGGAACATATCAAGTAACTTATCACGAAGTAGTTATTAATAAAACAACTGGCGCTTATAATATTTCTGACTACAGTATTAAAAAACCAAATGCAAATGAAACTTTAGCAGGAACAGAAGATGAACTAAAAGAATTAAGTGTTAGTACCACCAAATATAAAGTCTTAAATTCAGAGCAATTCTATCCAGCCTATAATTCAACATATACATATTCAATTGGCGATATAGTTTCTTATAAAGGAAAATTCTATATTTGTATTTCTGCTATTTCTACCGCAGAAGCTTGGACAGCTGCTCACTGGGCTGAGACAAATCCAGGCCAGCAAGTTATAGAATTAACAGCTGTAAGTGGAACACTTACTGATGTCGAATATGCTAAAGTAGCTAGTAAAAATGCACTTATTTTGTATAATAATTTTTACTATTTAAAATATAAAGAAACAAATGATAATTGTAGATTTTCTGGCGTTTGTTTTGAATGGGATTGAGCTAATGGCAGACACGAAAAACCAGATATATTTATTAATAAAACTACTAAAGCATATAGCGTTTCAACTTATACTATAAAGAATATAACTGCAAATCCAACTTTAGCCGGAACAGAATCTAACTTAAATAGCCTACAGGTTGGCAATACAAAATATGCATTGCCTTTTGACAGCAAGCAAGATATATTAGTTTCAGGAACTAATATCAAAACCATTAATAATACTTCTTTACTCGGCAGTGGTGATTTAGCTATTGATAAAGCATCTGTAGGATTAGGTAATGTAGATAATACTAGTGATGTTAATAAACCTATATCTACTGCTACTCAAACTGCTTTAGACTCTAAACAAGGTACATTAGTTTCAGGTACAAATATTAAAACAGTTAACAATACATCTATTTTAGGTTCAGGAGATATTTCTGTTCAACCAGTACTGGTTGGTTCAGGTACAGGACAAAATATTAAAACTATCAATGGTTCTAGTATTTTAGGAACTGGCAACCTTTCTTTACAACCAACACTTGTTGGTTCGGGAACAGGTCAAAACATTAAAACAATTAACAATACATCAGTACTTGGCTCTGGAAATATTTCTGTTCAACCTGTATTAGTCAGTGGAACAAATATTAAAACAATTAATAATGAATCATTACTAGGCAGCGGCAATATCAACACTAGCTCTATGCAAGAAAAAACTTGAGCAGAGCTAAAGGCTATGAAAGATAAGTCTCAATTAGTTCCAGGTCAACTTTATAGAATTACTGATTACCAGTGTACTACAAGTCTAACAAATACTATGTCAGCAGAACATCAATTTGATATCATCGTTAGAGCAAATTCTAAAAATATGCTAAATGAAGAAGCAAGTGCTATTCTACATGCTGGTGATACTTATTTTGCCAATAATAAGCTAGAAGCATGAAAGCTTTGGTATTGTTTTGACGATACCCTTGATAGATTCGACTGAAGCACTGAAAAAACTGGAAGTTTTGTAAGTAGTGCAGCTAGCTACCCAACCACTACATTTTATCGTACGCCATCATTAGATGAGGGCAGGTATTATGGATTTAGAGGGACATATTATGACGAAAGCACGCATCAACACTATACTTTTGAACGCTATACAGATACATTAAATTTAACTACAACTATGCAGCTGTATAAGAAGGACAGTGGTGCTATATCACCAACAAGCCAGTATAGTATATCTTCAGTTACACCACATATATTTAGTAAAGGCATTATTTATAGGATGATAGATGAATTTAATAATGATTGCCCATATGATTTCAAGAATATTAAGTTTAGCCAAAATAGCAGCTATGTTTATACTTTTGATAATGCAGGCAATGACAATTCGCTTTCAAATTATGTTTCAAATAATACAATAAAGCCATATATTTCTAGCTTTGGCGGACAAAGACGTTTAAATTTTATTAAATTTGTAGATACAGGTGTTTCAGGAATAGTAATAGACAGTAATTGCTCATCCTTTACTGTTTTAAATAGTACAAGCTATACTCTACAGGGTATTTACATTCACCCTGGTATTGCTGGTGGATCACGCACCCTCACGATAAGTCCAACCAGTTCAACAACCACTAGCATTGAAGTACTAAGTGTTAATGGCAGCATATATATTGCTAAATTTACGGGCAGTGGCTGACAATATACGCAAAGTTAAGCAATATTTAATTAAATAAAAAATTATAAAAGACGGCTGAAAAGTCGTCTTTTTATTTTGCTTTTATTGTATAATAATATAAGGTATAATAGTATGTCACCGAAAGAAAGATTAGTTAGATACTTCGAATTGTCTCATAGACAATCTACGCTAAGCGTAGATGAATATCATGAAATGCTTCATTTAGAAGAAGCTTTGATTGATGATATGGATGATTTTGAAAAACTATTAGGAGGAAAACATGAATAATATTTATATTGCAGCCTCATTCGCATATGAGGATAAAGCTAAAACAAGTCAAAAGAAAGACTTAATTGAGAAAACTGTTAAGCGCATTAAAAAATATTTGAAAGGCAATTATTATCTGCCGCATCAATTAAAGATTCCTAATGCTTGGGATATTAGTTTAGAAGAATGGTCTAGAGCCGTTTATGAGCACGATATAGAAGCGCTAGAAAATGCTAATATTGTAATATTCTTAAGTTTTGGCAAAGAGAATAATGCGGGGTCAGCCTGGGAAATGGGATACGTGCATGGATTCAATATGCATGAACAAGTCCACTTCACTAAAACGGTTATCGTAATAAAGATGACAGATGAACCTGAAAGTCTTATGATTAGTAATTCAGTAGATAGAATTATTACAAGCACAGAAATTGAAACCTATGATTGGAATACGTTTCCAAAGTATAAAACGAAATTAGAGAAGCTAAGTTAAGGAGAAAACTATGGACGTTACGAAAACAATGAGCGTATCGCTTAAAGATGTATATCAGCTTTTGATTAGTGAAATGCGCTATGGCTACAAAAGAAATAATCATCTTATGCCCGGCTGTGGCTATGATAAAGTTAATCACCTTGTTCCACAAATGTATGAGGTCGATAAAGAATACGCCGTTTACACGATGAAGCAACTCTGCGAAGAGTGCATTTCTGATCAGCTTACCATGAATTTCTATGATGGCGAAGATGACGAATTCGGCAATCGCGCAGAAGCCATAGAGTTCATTAAGAGCAGCTTGAAGTGGATTCATGAACATGAGACAGACGAACGCTATGAGGGCAGTTTATGGTTCCCATACAATTATGATTTGTTCTTAGACAATATAGCCAAAGACGATGAGCCTAGATACAATGTCTATGAAATAAATGGTGATAAGAAGATACTTCTCACAAAAGAACCAGTAAGTCAAAAGAAATATATGGATATCATTTTTGGTGATGCAACGAGCGGTACATTCAAATCAGAAGTACATAGGATTTCTGAAGAATACAGAGATAGACGCAGAAATTATACATACCACGTTATCGAGCCATTCATAAAAGATTTCTATGTAGAACATATTTAGGAGATATTATGGGAAACTTAGCAAAACACTTAAAAGTAGTTCATAATCATAGAAAATATGTAAGAAGAATGTGTTGGAAAATGGGTTTATTCTGGCAAGGATTAACCCATGATCTATCTAAATATTCTATTACAGAGTTAAAAATCGCAAAATATTATGGTGGAGACAGAAGCCCACATGCTGTTTGTAGAGATAAAATTGGCTATAGCCCAAGTTGGCAACATCATTATCATATAAACAAGCACCATTGGCAATTTTGGCTTGATATGGAAGATTGGCCAGATAAGGTTATTCCAGTAAAGATGCCATATAAATATGTTGTAGAAATGCTTTGTGACATGGCTGGTGCAAGTAAGGCTTATAATCCTAAAAATTGGGAACCAAAAATGCTTTGGGATTATTGGGAACAAAAATGTAAAGGCAAACGCCTTATGCATAAAGACTCAGAATATTTAATTGAAAAGCTTCTTTGGAATTATTATCAATATGGGGAAAAGAAGTTCCTTAAATGGTATAAAGATTCGAAAAAATATCTAAAGAAAAATTATGAAGATGGCATATTGCCTAAAGAAGCATCTTTAACAGATATTGTTAAAAATTAATAAATTAATAATTTAATAAATCAATAAATTAATAATTTAATAAATTAATAAATGGAGGTTTTTATGAGAGACCCAGCAAGAATTGAAAAAGTATTAAAAAGATTAGAAGAAGTTTGGAAGAAATATCCAGATATGCGTTTAGCACAATTACTTGGAAATATCTTTGATCATCTACCTTATTATATGGAAGATGAAGAGTTTATAAAGGTAATTGAATCTTATTATTCTAACCTATAATTTTTAAGAACAGAGCGTAAACTCTGTTTTATTTTTTGCAAAATTTTTGAAAACAGCGCAAAACTATCGTATAATATTATAGAATTGTGCAATAAATATATAAAAAAGTTATAAGCACATTAAAATTTAAACTACATATGAAAGGAGTAAAAATTATGTGGTGGATTTGGGTAATTGTAGGCATTGTTGCCGCTTTATTGATTGCGGCATTTATCGCAGCTGCTTACACAAAAGCTGGACCAGATGAAGCGATTCTCATCTCTGGCGCCGGTAAAAGAAAAATCTTACGTGGAAAGGCTGGTTGGAGAATTCCATTCTTACAAAGAAAAGATAGACTTTCTCTTAAAGCATTCCAAGTAGATATTAAAACTAGAGAATCAATTCCAACGACCGAATTTATCAACATCATGGTTGACGGCGTTGCAAACTTGAAGATTTCAAGTGATCCAACCCTCTTAGAAAGAGCTTTTGAAACCATTCTTGGTATGGGTGAAGATGACCTTATTGAACAAGTTAAGCAAGTTCTTGAAGGTAATATGCGTGAAATCATTGGTACTGTCGGCATTAGACAGTTAGTTCAAGACCGTAAAGGTGTCGCGGAAGCCGTTAAAGAAAACGTTATTCCAGACATGGAAAAACTTGGATTAGAATTAGTCAACTTCAATATTCAAAACTTCTCTGATGACAATAGCGTTATTATTAACTTAGGTATTGATAACGTTGCGCAAATTAAGAAAGATGCATCTATTGCGAAAGCCGTTGCTGAACGTGACGTCGCTATTGCTACTGCCGCTGCTGAAGAAGCCGCCAATAAAGCAAAAGTCGAAGCTAATGCGAAAAT
>Ga0247609_10002141_pt1 | contig 21544 bp, 21 predicted proteins | sample 172DNAGHGlowgp2_FD_193487 | JGI IMG/M metagenome (GOLD analysis project Ga0247609, IMG submission 193487) | Sheep rumen microbial communities from Palmerston North, Manawatu-Wanganui, New Zealand - 1728 DNA GHGlow gp2 | ecosystem: Host-associated > Mammals > Digestive system > Stomach > Rumen ...
TTACAAGAAACGACTACGATAAATACGACTACCTTGTTGCAATGGATGATGAAAACCTTTTTTATATGAACCGCTGCTGGAGTCCGGATCCCCAGCATAAAATAGTTCATTTACTTTCTTTTGCAGGCAAAGACCGCGACATTGCCGACCCCTGGTACACCGGAAATTTTGATCAGACTTACGAGGATGTACTGGAGGGGTGTACGGCTTTTTTAAAATTTCTCGGGTAGAGCCTTTCCTTCTTTTTTCCAGGCGTAGTATTCTGCAGTGGCAGTGAACAAAACATCGCTTGAAGAATTGAGGGCGGTTTCCATACTGTCCTGAACAACTCCGATAATAAATCCTACACCTACAACCTGCATGGCTATATCATTTGAAATACCAAAAAGGGAACAGGCAAGCGGAATTAGAAGTAATGAACCTCCGGCAACACCCGAAGCACCACAAGCCCCAAGAGTTGCAAGTACGCACAAGATTACTGCGGTTGGAATATCTACAGAAATACCAAGTGTGTTAGCAGCGGCTAATGTCATTACCGAAATTGTAATGGCAGCTCCATCCATATTAATTGTTGCTCCAAGAGGAATTGAAACAGAATACATGTCTTCATCAAGTCCAAGTTTTTCGCACAGTTCCATATTTACAGGAATATTTGCGGCAGAGCTTCGGGTAAAGAAGGCTGTAATTCCACTTTCGCGGAGGCAGCGCAAAACCAGCGGGTAAGGATTTCTTTTAAGTAAAAGGGCAACAATTAAAGGAGAAACAATAAAGGTCATAAAGAGCATTGAGCCGACAAGAACTAGCAGGAGCTTTCCGTAATTTGTAAAAATGCCAAGGCCGTTTGTAGAAACTGTTGTGTATACAAGTCCTAAGATTCCAAATGGAGCAAGGTTAATAATCCAGCGTACTATCTGAGAGATTCCCTGTGAAACTTCTGTAAACATTTCTTTTGTCTGGTCGCTGGCAAAACGCTTGATTGCAAGTCCAAAAATCAGGGCCCAGGTAAGAATACCAATATAGTTTGCACGGGCAAGGGCGTCGATTGGATTAGAAACTGCATTTACAAGAAGGTTCTTGAGCACCTGACCAATACCTGCAGGAGCAGCAGAAACATCGGCACCTTGAGCCAGTACTATTGTCTGTGGGAAAATAAAGCTTGCTGTGACTGCAACAAGAGCGGCCAGCAGGGTAGTCGAAAGATATAAAAGAATTACCATGCCAAAGCGTTTGTCCAGTTTTGCAGCACCCTTTGCCAGTGAGCTTGAAACAAGTGCAAAAACCAGAACCGGAGCAATTGCCTTAAGGGCGCCTACAAAAAGATCTCCAAAAATTCCAAGCCATGCAGCCTGTGGTAAAAAGATTCCAAGCAGGGTGCCAAGAATAATTCCAATTACGATTCGTAAAATAAGGCTTATAGAATTATAAGCATTGATGATGCGTTTAAAAATGTTAGTATTTTCCATATAAAAAATTATAACATAAAAGGCCTGTTTTTACCACGAAACATTCTTTTTTTCACTGCGGTCCCTGAGCCTGTCGAAGGGTTATATGTTCAAATTTTTACAATTTACATCACTTTTTTTACAATACGATTTTCTTCTATAGTGTATAATAAAATAAACTTTATTGTAATGAGGGGTTTTAGGGGTGAAACCCCTAGGCGAAGGGGTAGACCGCAACGAAGTGCGGGCGTAGGGGGAGACTTCCCCCTCCTTTATTAATACATAGGAGCAAAAAATGAAAAAACTTGGTTTTGGTTTGATGAGACTTCCTTATACAGAGGATAAGACTTGGGGAAACATTGATCTGGAAAAGACCCGCGAGATGATTGATGCTTACATGGCACAAGGTTTTTCTTATTTTGATACTGCCTGGGTTTATCACGGCGGATTTTCGGAGCGCGTTTTTGGTGAACTGGTTGCCAAGCGCTATCCAAGAGAGAAGTTTCAGGTAACTACCAAGATGCCGCTTTGGGGTAAGACAGACCCTGCCGACTTACAGAAGACTTTTGATGAACAGCTTAAAAAATGCGGTGTTGAATATTTTGACTATTACTTTTTGCATGCCCTCAACCGCGATGTTTTTGCTACTGCAGAAAAGCTTGGTGCCTTTGAATGGATGCAGGAAATGAAAAAGCAGGGCAAGATTCTACATCCGGGATTTTCTTTCCACGACGACGCCGATGCCCTTGAGATGATGCTCAGCAAGCACCCGGAAGTTGAACTTGTTCAGCTGCAGATAAACTACATCGACTGGGAAAGCGACAATGTTCAAAGCCGCAAGTGCTACGAGATTTGTAAGCGCTATGGAATTCCTGTTTCTATTATGGAGCCGATTAAGGGTGGAAGTCTTGCAAATATCATGGACGACGCTAAAAAAATCTTTACCGACTATAATCCTAATGCAAGTATGGCAAGCTGGGCTATGCGCTACTGTGCAAGCATGGATAATATCCTTGTTGTTCTTAGCGGTATGAGCAATATGGAACAACTGGAAGACAATATGTCTTATATGAAGGATTTTGTTCCGCTCAACGAAGAAGAGCAGAAGTGCGTGCAGAAGGCTACCGACCTTATTAAATCTACAATTGCAATTTCTTGTACTGCCTGCCGTTACTGTGTTGACGAAACTAACGGCGGTTGCCCTATGAATATTAATATCCCGCGCTTTTTTGAAATTTACAACGAAAGCAAGCGCTACGGAGTTGGTCCTTACAAGTGGCACTACAACAATGCTGTAAAAGAAAGCGGGGATCCTACAGGCTGTATTGGATGCGGAAACTGCCAGGGACACTGTCCACAAAAGCTTGAGATTATAGAGCTGCTCAAAGAAGTTTCAAAGACTTTTGCTTAAGTTTAACGGCCTGAATTATAAATTTTTTGTTAAATTTCGCAAACTCACACACTAGTATGCAAGTTTTTTCTTGAGGTTTTTCATTCTTCATGGTATTATATTGTAGAAAATAATTGATTTTGGGAGATATTTTACTATGGAAATGACACTCAGATGGTACGGTACGGGGTTTGATTCGGTTACTTTACAGCAGATTCGTCAGGTACCAGGTGTGCATGGAGTTATTACAACTTTATATGATTCTGTTCCTGGAGACGCATGGGAACTTGCTGCTATTCAGAAAATTAAAAAGGAAGTTGCAGACGCAGGACTCAAAATTGCCGGTATTGAAAGTGTAAACATTCACGATGATATTAAAATTGGAGGCGGCGACCGCGATAAATATATAGAAAATTACATCAAAACTCTGGAAAGGTTGGGGCAGGAAGATATCCACATGGTATGCTACAACTTTATGCCTGTTTTTGACTGGACCCGCAGCGAATTGGCCCGCCTTTGCGAAGATGGTTCTACTGTTCTTGCTTATAATTCTAATGCTGTAGATGCAATCAAGCCGGAAGAAATGTTTAAGTCTATAGATAAGGATTCTAACGGCTTTATTCTTCCTGGCTGGGAACCGGAGCGCATGGCCCGCGTAAAGGAATTGTTCGAGCTTTACAAAGATATTACAAACGAAAAGCTTTTTGATAATCTTGTATATTTCCTTAAGGCCATTATGCCGGTTTGCGACAAATACAATATTGATATGGCTATTCACCCTGATGATCCTGCATGGCCGGTTTTTGGTTTGCCACGTATTATTACATGTCAGGAAAATGTTGTTCGCATGCTCAAAGCTGTTGATAATCCTCATAACGGATTAACCTTCTGTACAGGCTCGTACGGAACCAACCGCAAAAACGACCTCTGCGAAATGATTAAAGCCGCAACTGGACGTATTCACTTTGCACATATCCGAAACCTCAAGTTCAATACTGCAATTGATGATCCTGTTCAAGACTTTCAGGAATCGGCTCACTTGTCTTCTGCCGGTACTTTTGACATGTTCAAGATTGTCCGCACTCTCTACGAAACAGGCTTTGACGGCGTTATCCGTCCAGACCACGGCCGCATGATCTGGGGCGAAAAAGCTATGCCAGGCTACGGCCTCTACGACCGCGCCCTTGGTGCCACCTACCTCCAGGGCCTCTGGGAAGCCTGCGAAAAGACAATTGATAGAAGCGGCGTGAAGTTGTATAGATAGATTATTTTTGCAGATGTGTAATAATCATTTTTATAAGTGCTAAATCATTATCATTAAGATGATTTAGTGCTGGAATTAACTCTTTGACTTTTGGATTAACATCATCGGGAATATTCGGATTTTTACCAGTTAATAAGTATTCAACAGAAACACCAAGTGCCTTTGCAATTTTGTATGCATTTTCTGCGCTCGGTGCATTTCCATTTTGTACAAGATAGTGGTTGATAGTGTGCAAACTAATCCCAGTGCGCGCTGAAAGTTCTTTTGATTGTAAGTTTTTATATACAAGCTCATCTTTAAGTGTTTCTTTAAACTTCATGCTTATAAAGTAATCATTTTTGAATAGAGAAGTAAGTTTTTATTGCAGTATACGGTTATGTGTCTTATAATAGTAACCGTATTTGATTAGTGCTTTTTAAATTAATCGAATAATGCAAATTTTATAATGATATGAGGAGATGTATATGAAAAAAAGAATCTTTAAGTCATTGGTATTATTTCTTTCGTTTTTTTTTCTTATGATTTTTGCAGCATGTCAGGCATCGGCTAATATGCCGAATAAAGAAAACTCAGATGAAAATCAGTCCAAATCTTCTGAAGATTTATCTGCTAGTATTTCAGGAAAGGTTGTGTATTCCAATGGATCCATAGGTAAAAATGGTGGCATTATTGTAACCCTTGAAAGCTCTGATGGAATGAGGACTGCAGCTGTAGCACGCGCTATACAAAATCGCAGTGTGGTAAATTCTGCCAGAAGCATTGTTGATAGTGTAGTTACAGATTATACTGGTTCATATTATTTTTCTAACATCAAACCTGGATTTTATACAATTTATGCTTCAAGTAATTGTTCTGCAGAAAGAGCTGTATACACCAACGTTTATGCAAATAAAAACGAAGAAACTATAGTTCGAAATCTTGAACTTACAGCAACAGGTTCCATCAAAGGAACAATCAAAATCGATGGTAATTCAAGAGGTAATTCAGGTTTTCTCGTTTTCGTTGCCGGTACAAGTTATATGGCAATGACTGATGATAAAGGTAACTATACTATTTCTGGTATTCCTGCCGGGGACGACTATAGTGTTATAGCTACGAAAGATGGTGTAACTTATAATATAGAAACATATATAAGTATACCCGCTAATTCTACTAAAACACTTACTACGAAAAACTTTTCAAGTGAAGAATTAACAGCTGCAGTTAAAGGAAAAGACGGCGCCAGTATAGTATGGCTAGGTTCTTTTGCAAGTGCTTCGAATATCAATAACCCAAAATACTTAAATGCTTACTATAATACAACAGATGGTTGTTCGTATATTTACAATGGAGATGAGTGGGAACTGCTTGCTAACTCAGGTGCAGATGGAGAACAAGGAACCTCAATTATCTGGCAGGGTGAAAGATCATCTGCTCCAGATGATCCAGAAGTAAATTGGGCATATTTTGACACAGAAGATGGATGTTCATATATCTGGGATGGTGTAAGTTGGAATAGACTTTCAGAGAAGGGTTCCAGTGGTAATGATGGAACTCCAATTATCTGGCAAGGAGAATATTGGGATGCTCCAAGTGACCCTGAATTGAATTGGGCATATTATAGTACTAAAGATACTTGTTCCTACATCTGGAATGGCTGGAGGTGGGATAAACTCACTTCAAAAGGTGATATTGGTATTACATGGAAAGGAGAATCTTGGAATGCTCCAGGGGCTCCGAGAGTTGGCTGGGCATACTATAATATAGAAGATGGTTGTTCATATATCTGGGATGGCGAAGTATGGAACATACTGGCATCAAAGGGTGATGAAGGTAACAAAGGTGAGGATGGAAAATCTATTAACTGGAGGGGAAAATATTTTTCTTCTGATGATATTTCAGATCCACAAAATCTTGATGCCTATTATAATATAACAAATGGTTGTTCATATATTTATGATGGTAGGTATTGGACAATACTTTCTTCAAAAGGTGATAAAGGTTCTCAGGGAGATAAAGGAGATACCGGAGCATCTATTGTATGGAAGGGAAGTTATTCTAATGCAAGTGAAATAGAGGATCCACAAAACTTGTGGGCATATTATAATATAACAGACGGCTGTTCATATATTTATGCAAACAATGAATGGCAATTATTTGCAAGAAATGGTGCAGACGGTGCCACTTCTTCGAGTGAAACAGGTATAACTTGGCTTGGCAGTTATGCAAGTGCTTCGGAGATTCCTTCACCTGAAGTTTTGGATGCGTATTATAATACAACCGACGGATGTTCATATATTTATAATGGTACTGAGTGGAAATTGCTCGCAAAAGGTGGAATTAATGGTATAAATGGTACAAACGGATTATCTATTAACTGGCTTGGAAGTTATACAAGTGCTGATCAAATATATAACCCTCAAAAGCTTGATGCATATTATAACACAACTGAAAACTGCGCATACATATATAATGGATCTAAGTGGACTGTCCTTATAAATGGTCCTGCAAGTGGAGCTACTGGTGGTTCTAGTTCTACTAATACTGGCTCTACAACTGGTGCTAATGTATCTGGTTCTACATTACTTAGTTGGGATAATCCGGAAGGGGTAATAAGAATTCCAAATGGGGTAACAGATATTAGCGCCGAAGTATTTAAGAACAAAGATAAAATTACAGGTGTTATAATTCCAAGTAGTGTAGAAAATATTGGTAATTCTGCGTTCTACGATTGTGACAATCTTACAAGTGTTCAATTCTTAGGAAGCGGTTTGAAAATAATTAGTCAAAGTGCATTTTATAGCTGTGATAATCTTACCAGCATTTCATTCCCAGATACTCTTACAACTATTGGAGAAAGCGCTTTTAAGGGATGTGTTAAACTTACAAGTATGACACTTCCTCCAAGATTGCAAACTATTGGGGATTCCGCTTTTTATAACTGTAAGGCTATAACTACAGTAAACATTCCAAATAGTGTAATTAGAATTGATAATTGGGCATATTATAACTGTATTATGCTAAGAACTTTGACAATTGGAAGAGGTTTGACCAAGCTTGCTGAAGCAACATTTGGTGACTGTGATTCGCTTACAAGTGTAACAATTCCGGATAATGTTGTGGCTATTAATAATTCAGTTTTTGTTGGTTGTGATTCTCTTGTTACAGTTTCAGTAACTGGAACATGGAATAGTGGACGCGTACTTACAGTTGCTAATTTAAAAAATAGTTCTGCTTTAAGCAGTACCTATACTCGTGACTAAATTAACATTTCTTTTATAAACACAAGAGCAGGGGCTTTTGCTCCTGCTTTTGTGTTTAGTCTTCATCTGGGAGTGTTCGTAATGTTGATTAACAATGCCACAACGGTGTCGCAAGTTTATTGCTGAACGGCTGAGGTCTGCGGAAATCTGGAAGCCAGCTGGTGTCGTCTGTTAGCTCCTGGTAAAAAAGATATTCAAAGTCGTAGGCTTCTATTAAGTCCTGAATGTCGGCGTCTTCCTGCGGGGTGACGAGGCGATTTTCTAAAGAGGCTAGGGCTTTTTTGCGGGCGACTAGGCGGTCGGCTTCTTCTTCAAAAGGCACGGGTGTATATTGGTTCATAAGAGAAATTATTGCGCGGCCATCGGCATTTTCTTTTAGCCATTGTAAAACATCGGCTGTTGCTTCAAATTTTCCAGGCATAAAAAGATGACGGATGATTACACCGGACAGCATTTTATCTCGTGGTTGACCTGCTTGAGCCCATTCTGCGGGTTTGGCATTTGGAGGCTCCGGGATGCTTACAATTTCAAGAGGATTATTTTCTATCATCCAGCGGATTGCGGCTGTTGCGGATTCCGGGTAGTTAGGTGCGGCAAACAAAGCTTTTGAAAGTGCAGGATCCAGGGTTTTTAAATCCGGCAGCCAGATTGTAACGAGACCTTTCAAAAGCTCCAGCATTTCAACATTTTCATATGCAGAAGAGTTCCAGCAAAATGGAATGGTAACTCCGCCATCCCGCGCGGCCCTCAAAAACTCTGCGATTTTTGGAATGTGGTGACTTCCTGTAACAAGGTTAATATTTTCGGCACCGGCGGCCTGCAGCTTCAAACAGATATCTGAAAATTCTGCGCTGTCAACTGCTCGTCCCAAACCATTCTGACTAATCTGATAGTTCTGACAAAAGGCACAGCGTAAGGTACAGCCTGTAAAAAAGATTGTTCCGCTTCCGCCAAAAACTGTTACAAGAGGTTCTTCGCCAAAGTGAAGGCCTGCAAATGCAATGCGGAGGTCTGCTGGCTCCTTGCAAAAGCCTGGCCCTCCGACAAGCTCAGGGACCACACGGTTTACTCCACACTTTCTTGGACACTGCCTGCAATCGCGGTAAAAATCCTCGTAATTCAAAATCAGTAGGCTCCCTTAGAAACAAGCACCATCATAAGTTCCTGTAAAATGTTTACAGGCAAATCTTCTGCTTCGTAATTTACAAGACGGCCAATTTCCTGCCAGTCTTGGTCTGTAATCAAATCCTGGTCTTCGTCGCTGTTATTTAAAAAGGCCAGCATTGCGGCAAGCTTTCCTGTGTTTTCATCACTTGGTTCGTAGGTTAAATCTGAACTGTTAAAGACATAAGTGTTTTCCCAGTATTCATAAATTGAACCTGGAAGCCCCATAGGGCAGGAGGTTGCACGCTCAAAAAGATTTCTGATATCATCGCGAATATCATTGTAGCCCGAAAAACCCGGCTTATTGTTGCGGGCATGCTTTTTTACCTTTTCAACATCACTTAAAAATTTTCCAATATCTGTCATAATTAAAACATTATAGAAAGAAAAAGCTTTTTTTTCTATAATGATACCCATGTTCAGCGATACACACTTTCACTTTAAGATGATGACAGAAGAACGCGGCATAAATGGTCCTGAAACTTTGACAACTATGGCCACCCGCGATTGTTTTTTTGGACTTGATATTGGAACTAAAGCCGGGGATCTTGCAGGTCGTCAGTTTACCGTAGAAAAATGTATTGCCGCAATTTCCGACTCCCGCCTTGCAGACAAAGCCCGTGCTTTTATGTATTTTACTGCCGGAATCTGGCCCGATATAGACAGCATTAAAGACCGCGAAAATCAGATGAAAATCCTGCGCGAATCTGTACAGTCTGCTGCAAAGGACCAAGATCAGGACACTCTGCATCGCCGTGTAATTGCAATTGGTGAATGTGGACTGGACCATCACTGGAACCCTTCTGGTGCCGACGGCCGCTGTGAAGATGATTTTGACGAGCAGATTTTTCGTGGCGAAAGGGAACTTTTCCAGTCACAGATTGAACTTGCCCGAGAACTTAATCTCCCTGTTATAGTTCACAGCCGCGACGCTTACGAAGACACTCTGGATTGTATTAAAAACTGTGCTTACGACAAGGGTATAATTCACTGCTACAGTTACGGAATTGAAGAAGCCCGAAGCTTCCTTGACCGCGGTTGGTACATTGCCCTTGGTGGCGGTATAACCTACACAAAAAAATCAAAACTCGAACAGATGGAAGAACTTATTCGCTTTATTCCCCAGGACCGCCTGCTCACAGAAACAGATGCCCCATACTTAGCACCGGTTCCTTTCCGCGGACAAGCCAACACTCCGGTTTTAGTAGATCATGTATTTAATTACATTGCAAAGGTCAGAGGTCTTACGGTCGAGGCTTTAAACTCTCTTGTTGATGAAAATATAAAGAGGCTCTTTTTCTAAAATCAGGCTTTATTCATTCCCGGTAACTCGAGGCAGAATCATAATGCCGTGAACTGCTTCTTCACTGCCTGCGGGCATGCTTACAAAGAACATTCCTGTTGCAACTGCTTTGGCTGCTGTTTTAACAGTATCCTTTGCAACCTCTTCAGCGCTTTTTTCTTCTTTTGAGTTTTCGTGGGAATCAATAAAATCCTTTATAATTTCATAGGCGCGGTCGTAATCAGAAATCAGAATAAAAACCTTTATAGAAAAACTTGAGGCCCCGCCCAGCGCGTTCAAAGAATACATTCTGTTTACATGTTCGTTTTCTGTATAAGTCGGAATATTTTCTGCTGCAAGAAGGCTTCTTAAAAATGAGCATACACTAAAGCTTCCAACAGCTAATAATTGCTGGCTTTGCTCACCCTGACGTATTCGTTCAAAATATCCTTTTTCGTAAGCTTCGGCATCGGCAATAGCTTTGTCATGTTCTTCTTCATCTGTATAAAAATCCGAAAGAGCCTGACTTGAACGGATTTCTTTAATTTTGCGAACCCCGGAAATAATAAACCAGAGACACATTCCTCCAAAAAGGACGTAAATAATAACACTAATAATAACCATAACTTTATTGTACTTCAAACTAATAAAAATCTCAAATGAATGTTTTTTTATAACTAATTTTTTATTCTTGTGATATAATTTAAAAAAACATAAATTCAGGAGAAAGTGCTATGCAAACAGCAGCATTAGTTTTAGGAATTATTTCTCTGGTTATCGCCATTGGTGGTGGTGCCGCAGGTTTAGGTTGGGTTGGCTCCGTTTGTGGTGTCCTTGCCATTGTTTTTGGTGCCTTAGGTATGAAAGCCGGTGGAGCTCAGAAAAAGACCGCAAAAACAGGTTTGATTCTTGGTATTATCTCTCTTTGCTGGGGAGTTATTGTTACAATTGCCTGTATTGCCTGTATTGGAACAGGGGCAGGAATAGGAGCAAGCTTAGGTCTCTTTGACTAATTTCAGGGAGCCGGTTTACGTTCCCCTTTATAAATCTTGGTTTTATAAAGATTCCTCTTTACGGTCTTATGATTGTAACTGGTATTCTGAGCGGAGGCGCAATCTGCAAGAAGTTATGCTCCCTTCAGAATATCAATTTTTATGATTTTATAATTATTTCTGCTCTTGCGGGTAGTCTTGGCTTTGCGGGTGCAAAACTTTTTTTCCTTTTTGATTATTACGGAGCTGCAGACTTTTTTAAGGTCCTGGGCCAGATGCTTTTTCATCCAAAAACTTCGGGGCTGATTTCCGGAGGTTTTGTTTTTTATGGCGGCTTGCTTGGTGGTTTTGCGGGATATTTTATAGGAGTAAAAATTGCCCGTACAGGACTGACTACCTTTTTAAATACCTTTGCTTTTGCAATCCCCTATGTTCATGCTTTTGGGCGTATAGGATGTTTTTGTGCCGGCTGCTGTTATGGTATAGAGCATCATGGAGGATTATCTATTGCGGGGCGCTTTCCTGTTCAGCTGCTGGAGGCATTTTTCTTGTTTGTATTTGCCTTTGTGGTTTTAGCCTTGATCTGGAGGAGGCCCCTTCGACAGGCTCAGGGACCACAGACATCTTTATTTTTGCTTTACATCATCTTTTATTCTATGATTCGCTTTTTTCTGGAGTTTCTTCGAGGCGATGAAGCCAGAGGAAGAATTTCTTTTGCAAATGGATTTTCCTTTTCAACTTCACAAATCCTTAGTCTGATTTTATTTACTGCAGATCTGATTCTCATCATTATTCTTTTGATTAAAAAAGCTAAAAACGATAAAGTAGAAGTTAAGGATATTTAAAATGCTCAACACGACGCTATGTTATATAGAAAAAAACAATTCATATCTTATGCTGCATCGTACAAAAAAAGAAAAGGATGTTAACAAAGATAAATGGATTGGAATTGGCGGAAAGTTTGAAGAAGGAGAAAGTCCTTTTGACTGTATAAAGCGGGAGGTAAAGGAGGAAACCGGTTTTATCTTGAACAAGGTAGAATACCGTGGTCTTGTCACCTTTGTTTCCCGTACAAGCGATGGGGCAGAGCCTTACTATGAACTCATGCACCTATTCTGGTCTGATGATTTTTCAAAAGCAGAGGACCCTGATTCTCTGGAATTGCCGGAATGCGATGAAGGAGAACTTGAATGGGTTCCAAAAGAAAAAATGAATGATCTTCCTCATCGGGAAAGCGACGAACTTTTCTTAAAACTTATAGATGAGCGATCCCCATTTTTTTCTATAAAAGTTGAATACTTAGATGGAAAAATGACAAAAGCCTTTCAGGAGCAATAAAATGAAAACTGTAGTAAAAGAATTATCCTACGAAAAGGTACTTGCCCTCAAACCCGAAAAGCTGAAGAAGCCTGTAAAACCCGGACTTTTCTGGCGCTGGCTCATGCGTCTGCTTGGCAAGGGTGAGTTAAAGGCAACTAACTTTAAAGCAAATTATATAGGCATGGAAAAGCTTGGGGCGCACGAACCCTGTCTCATTCTTATGAATCATTCCTGCTTTACAGATTTACTGATTGCAGAAACTGTTTTTGCCCGCCGTCCTTTTAATATTGTCTGCACCAGCGACGGTTTTGTAGGAAAGAACTGGCTCATGCGTCATCTGGGCTGCATTCCAACAAATAAGTTTGTTACAGATTTTGTCCTTGTTCGAAACATGAAATACGCTTTTGAAAAACTGGGCACTTCTGTTCTTATGTATCCGGAAGCCAGCTACTCTTTTGACGGTACTGCAACTCCGCTTCCTGCAACTCTTGGAAAATGTCTTAAGCTTTTTAATGTTCCGGTTGTAATGGTCCGTACTTACGGGGCCTTTGCACGTGATCCTCTTTATAATAATTTACAGAAACGCAAAGTCGACATCTCGGCAGATATAAAATATCTTTTGTCTTGCGAGGATATTCAGAATAAATCGACCGATGAACTTAATGAAATTTTAGCCCGCGAGTTTACCTTTGATAACTGGAAATGGCAGAAGGAAAACAATGTCAAAATTACAGAACCTTTCCGCGCAGATTACCTGAACCGGGTTTTATACAAATGCAGCAGCTGTGGCGCAGAAGGAAAAATGTTTGGAAAAGGCATTCACCTTACATGCAGCGCCTGCAATACTGAGTGGACACTTTTAGAAGATGGTAGGCTGGATCCTGCAAAACCATATTCTTCTGTACCCGACTGGTTCCGCTGGGAACGCGAGCAGGTCCGCAAGGAATTAATTGACGGTACCTACAAACTCGAAAGTCCTGTAGAAATCTACATGCTGGTAAATACAAAAGCAATTTACCATGTAGGGCAGGGCACTCTCAAACACGATAACAAGGGGTTTGTGCTTGACGGCTGCGAGGGAAAGTTACATTACGAACAGGGGCCGCGCGCCAGCTACAGCCTTTATTCCGATTACTTCTGGTACGAGCTTGGCGATATGATTTGTATTGGAGACATGAAAACCTTGTATTACTGCTTCCCAAAACAGGCTGGTGATATTGTAGCAAAAGCAAGAATTGCCACAGAAGAATTGTATAAACTGCAAAAATAATGTAAACTACTCATAGTTTCTGGGGAATTAGCTCAGTTGGCTAGAGCATCGGCTTTGCAAGCCGAGGGTCAGGGGTTCGAGCCCCCTATTCTCCATTATCTTAATTAAAATCAAGGAAAATTATTATGGCTGACACAATGCACGTTTTGGAAAAGAACCCAAATTGGAAGGGTCGTCGTGGTCCTGTCGTTCTTGTAATTATGGACGGTGTAGGATATGGAAAATTCGAAGAAGGTGATGCTGTAAAAGCTGCCCGCATGAAATATCTGGACTGGTTTACTGCAAACTGTCCTCATACAAAGCTTAAGGCCCACGGTACTGCTGTAGGTCTTCCAAGTGATGATGATATGGGTAACTCCGAAGTAGGTCACAATGCAATGGGTTGCGGACGTGTATTTGCTCAGGGTGCCAAGCTTGTAGGTGAATCAATTGCAAACGGTTCTATGTTTGCTGCCGACACCTGGAAAAAGCTTGTAAAAAATGTAAACGACAAAAACTCAACACTTCATTTTATTGGTCTTGTTTCTGACGGAAACGTTCACTCACACATTGACCATCTTAAAGCAATGATTACTCAGGCAAGTAAGGATGGAGTTAAAAAGCTCCGCGTACACGCACTTCTCGACGGTCGTGACGTAGATCCAACTTCTGCCTTGAACTATATTACTCCACTCGAAGAATTCCTTGCAGGTTTTGCCGGCTTTGATTATCAGATTGCTTCTGGTGGTGGCCGCATGTACATGACAATGGACCGCTACAATGCAGACTGGTCTATGGTAGAGCGCGGATGGAAAGCCCACGTTCTTGGAGAAGGCCGCAAGTTTGAATCTGCAACTAAGGCAATTGAAACTTACCGTGCTGAAGTTCCAGGAGTTCTCGATCAGGATATGCACGAGTTCGTAATTGAAAAAGACGGCAAACCAGTTGGAACAATCGAAGACGGAGACAGCGTAATTTACTTCAACTTCCGCGGTGACCGTGCTTTGGAAATGACACGTGCCTTTGAAACACCAAAGGGTGGAGACCTTCCATTTGACCGTGTGCGCGTTCCAGCTGTAGAATATGCCGGAATGATGGAATACGACGGAGACGCTCATGTCCCTGCTCAGTACCTTGTAAACCCACCAAGCATCGACCGCACAATGGGTGAATATCTTACAAAGACCGGCGTAAAGCTGTTGGCAATTAGTGAAACTCAGAAGTATGGTCACGTAACTTACTTCTTCAACGGAAACAAGCAGGGCAAGTTTGATGAAAAGCTTGAAGATTATATCGAAGTTCCATCAGACGTAGTTCCATTTGAACAGCGTCCATGGATGAAATGTGCCGAAATTACAGACAAAGTTATTGAAGCAATCAAGAGCGGTAAGTATGACCACATCCGCCTGAACTTCCCTAATGGAGACATGGTTGGACACACCGGTGTATTCAACGCAGTAGTTTGTTCTATGGAAGGAATGGACCTTCAGCTTGGACGTCTTAAGGCAGCAATTGAAGAAGCCGGCGGTATCTTGTGTTTGACTGCTGACCATGGAAACTCAGACGATATGTATGAGCATGCAAAAGACGGCAGCGTAAAGAAGGATGCTGATGGCGAGCCAAAAGCAAAAACTTCTCACTCACTCAACCCTGTTCCAGGCATTATCTATGACCCTGAATATAAGGGTGAGTACGACAATACAAAACTTAACGAAGGTCTTGGAATAAGCTCTTGGCCAGCAACACTCATGACTTTGATGGGTTACGTGCCTCCTGCTGATTATGATAAGTCTATTATTAATTTGAAGTAATAGATTCCCGGGTCAAGCCCGGGAATGACATATTTGTTGCAAGCCTGGGAGTGACATGTCATTGTCGGGCTTGACCCGACAATCTCAATGCGCGAAAACACAATGGAAAAAATCCGTGCCCAAAGAAACAGGACAATCACTCTTACAGAAGAAGAAAAACTTCAACTTCGTAAGAGTATTTTTTCAATGGATGCCCTTCGACAGGCTCAGGGACCCCATGGACTTGCTGACCGAAGTGTGATCCCTGAGCCTGTCGAAGGGCCACTAAATAAATACATAGACAAAACAATAAACGCCAGCCTGCTCGACGCCCTTCCTTTCCTCCCAGACGCCTTTGCAGACCTCATCATAATTGACCCTCCCTACAACCTTACAAAAGATTTCAACGGAAATAAATTCAATGCCCGCAGTGAAGAGGCCTACGACGAATATCTTGCAAGCTGGTTTCCTCAAGTGTGTAAAAAGCTTAAACCAAACGGCTCTCTTTATTTATGCGGCGACTGGAAATGTACATCATCCCTTCAGCGGGCAATGGAAAAAGAGCTTACAGTTTTAAACCGCATAACCTGGCAGCGCGAAAAGGGCAGGGGTGCAAAAGCCAACTGGAAAAACGGTATGGAAGATATCTGGTTTGGTGTGAAAAATCCTGATGACTATTATTTTAATGTAGAAGCGGTAAAGCAAAAGCGGCGGGTAATTGCTCCATATAAAGTAAACGGAAAACCAAAAGACTGGGAAGAAAGCGATGACGGAAACTACCGCCTTACTTATCCTTCAAACTTCTGGGATGATATAAGCGTACCCTTCTGGTCTATGCCCGAAAATACAGACCATCCGACCCAAAAGCCCGAAAAACTTTATGCAAAGTTAATCCTTGCTTCAAGCCGTCCCGGCGACTTTGTATTTGACCCCTTCTTAGGAAGCGGCACTGCAAGTGTTGTTGCAAAAAAACTTGGACGCCATTACTGCGGAATAGAAATGAACGAAGAATACTGCCTGCTTGCACAAAAGAGGCTTGCAATGGCAGAAGAAGATAAATCAATACAGGGTTACTCAGACGGAGTTTTCTGGGAACGCAACACAGCCCAACTGCAGAAAAAACAGGACTAGCATGGCAGAAATTTATTTAATGATGAATAAGCCTGCCGGCTATGTTTGTTCCGCTGCCTCCGATTCTCACAAAACAGTTTATGAACTTTTACCCCCGGAATTACAGGACCTTGTAAAAAACGCAAAACGAGGCCACCGCCTGCACACAATAGGCCGCCTTGATGCAGACACTACAGGCCTGCTGCTCTTTACAACAGACGGATTGTTCTCTCACACAATTGCCAGCGGAGCCTCTGATTCAGCCCCCGCGGTCCCTGAGCCTGTCGAAGGGCCCTGCAAAAATCCCCTGATCACAAAAACCTATCTTGCCATTTTAAAAAATCCTGTAAATAAGGAACTTCAAAAGGAATATATTTCAAAAGCAGCGGCCGGTCTTATACTTCCTCCTGAAAAAAAAGCACCGGAACAAGAAGCTGCTCCTGCTGAACTTTCTTTTATAAACGAAAGGACCTGTCAGATTAAGGTCTGTGAAGGAAAGTTTCACGAAGTACGCAGGATTTTTCGTGCACTTGGAAACGAGGTTTTAGAATTAAAACGTATTGCAATAGGAAGCCTTTTTCTTCCTGATTCTTTGAAGCCTGGGGAATACACAAGCTTTTCTCCTGAACAAATACTTTTTTGACATATAATTTTTAATGCGTTATAATATATAAATTAAAAAATTAAGTCTTATCAAAAAAGTTCTTCAGGCAAGCCTTGTGCAAAGCCGGTGATAATATTTTTTGTTTGGAGATTTCTTATGAAGAAAATTAGTAAAGCATTTATGATTTTATCTATCATTGTCGGAGCGTTAGCTTTTACAAGTTGTGGTTTTTTTGATTCTGTGAAAGAAGCAATTGAAGAAACATATGATACATGGTATGTCTATGATGGTGAATTAAGTCTTCCTGTTGCAGGAGAGGATACCAAAAGTACAGATGGTATGCTTAGCAATGCTAATCTGTATGTTAGATTTGATCCTGATGATGGTCTTGAGGTTGTAGTTTGTACAACAAAGGCTCAGACAATTTCATATTTAGGTGGAGCATATGAGGTTGAAGCAAATTTAACTACAGGTGGAAAGAAAGAATATCCTGTAGAAAACTTTGGTCCAGTAAAATGGTCTGGTTTAATGGCCATGGGAAAATTTGTAGAAGACGAGCCTCCAAAAATTGATATTCAACTTGATAATATCTTGAAAGGACAATTCAATCTAAAACGCCTTCTTGCACAATTGTTGCTTGCACAGCTAGATGAATAACAGCCGGGCGTTACGGGGCGGCGTTTGAGCCCCGTTAGAGGGGGTAGCAGAAGACCGCAGAGCGGGCTGGCGCGAGGGGGAGGCTTCCCCCTTTTTTTTGCCCTTCGACAGGCTCAGGGACCGCAGGGACTGGCTCTGGGACCACAATCTTTTTGTTTGTAAATTCATTTCAACGGGTGTATAATATAATATCATGCTAGAAATACTTAATGATCAGGATTATGAAAAATTCCGTAAGGTTATTTATGACCAGTGTGGAATTACTTTCTCGGCTACAAACAGGTCTATTCTGGATAGTCGTATAAAGGATTTGCTGCGTAAAAAGAATATTGCAACTCCGGGCGAATATCTGGACATTGTTTTAAAGAATTCCGAAGAAATGAAGCTTATGCTCGACTCGGTTACTACAAACCTTACACGTTTTTTCCGTAATCAGCCTCATTTTGATGCATTTACAAATTATGTAATTCCTGCTGTTATTGAACAGAAAAAAAAGACCGGCGATAGAATTATCCGTATCTGGAGTGCCGGCTGTTCTACCGGAGAAGAGCCTTACACAATTGCAATGATTATGAAGGAAATCTGTCCTCCTGGTTTTGATTTTAAAATTACTGCATCCGATATTTCCCTTAAATCTCTTATGGTTGGGCAGCAGGGCTTTTATGGTGATAACAAGGTTGACGGTATTCCTGCTGATTATCTTACAAAGTATTTTACAAAGGTTGAGGGAGGCTATCAGGTAAAGAAGGAACTTCAGGATAAAATTCATTTCGACTACCATAACCTTATGAACGATTCTGGTGCCCGCAATCTTGATGTTGTTTTTTGCCGCAATGTTCTGATTTATTTTGATGAACCTGCTCAGCTTACTGTAATCAACCGCTTCTGGGATTCTATGGCAGCACAGTCTTATTTGTTTATTGGACATTCTGAGTCCTTGTTTGGTATGAAGACTCAGTTTGAATTCTTGAAAACTGAATGGGCGTGTTTATATAAGAAGAACAGGTAAGTTGTTATGGATAAAATTTCGGTAATGATTTGTGATGATTCTGCGCTCATGCGGAATCTGATTGGTCGTATTATTGCTGATTATGATGGACTCGAAGTTGTAGCAAAAGCAGAAAACGGTCAGGATTTGCTCGATAAAATTCCTGTCTATAAACCTGATGTTATCCTTCTTGATATTGAAATGCCTGTTATGACGGGCCTTCAGTTCCTTGAACAAAGAAAGCTCCGTCACATTGATATTCCTGTTATTATTCTTTCAAGTATTGCCACCGAAGGCGCCTCTGTTACCATGCGCTGTCTTGAGCTTGGTGCTGCAGATTTTATTACTAAGCCTGGTGGATCTTCTGTTTCTTTAAAAATTACCGATGTTTCTGATGAAATTATAGAATATGTTTCAAGCTATGGTGCTTCTTATGCTGCCCTGCATGGTAAACATGTTCCGGATCCTGATTATTTCAGTCACATTATTAAGCTAAAGGCTGCGACTCGTTTTGTTGCCCAGAAAAAGGGTGAGGATGCTGCTAAGTTAGCAACTATTACTAAAACAGAGTTTACTCCTCCTGCTTCCTGGTCTGCTCCTAAAAATAAAGAGCCTGTTGTCATTACTCCGGAGCGTGAAGGTGGCCGCATAGAAATTATTGCTATTGGTATTTCTACCGGTGGTCCAAATGCTTTGCGTGAGGTTCTTGCAAAAATAGATCCTAACTTAAAGCAGCCGATTCTTATTGTTCAGCATATGCCAGCCGGTTTTACAACTGAATTTGCCGAAAGCTTAAATCATATATGTCCGCTTGAAGTTTCCGAAGCTAAAAACGGAGAACCTGTTCTTGGCGGTCATGTTTACATTGCACCTGGGAACTATCATCTTCTGGTAGAAAAGCGTCCGCTTAATGCAATTATAAAGCTTACACAGGATGATTTGCGTAACGGACACAGGCCTTCTGCCGACTGGCTCTTTGAATCTGTTGCCCAGCAATATGGAAACAAAGCTCTTGGTGTTATTATGACTGGTATGGGCCGCGATGGTGCTGCTCAGCTTGCAGAAATGCGTAAGAAGGGTGCCTGGACTTTGGGTCAGGATCAGGCTTCATGCATTGTATACGGAATGCCAAAGGTTGCCTGGGAAATGGGTGGAGTTCAGCGTCAGGTTCCATTACAGTGCCTTGCCGATGAAATAAGCCATCTTGCCAACGCACATATTAATTCTTAATTCCCAGTTCTTTTAGTCTATTTTCGCACTCTTTAGCTCCAACATGATTGTGGAGTTCCTCGTAGGTGTCGCGCAGATTATAGAGTGCATTAGCGTCATAAGGGTTAAAGCAAAGAGCACGTTCAAAGTGTTCACAGGCTAAGTCGAATTTTTCCATGTTAAAAAGTGCAACTCCGGCAATGTTCCAGAAAGAAGAGTTGTCTGGCGCAAGGTCAAGTCCATCCTGACTGTAGGCAAGGGCGGCTTCGTAATCTTCGTCATGTATACAGAGGGTGCTGAGGGTATCAATAACATCAAGGCGTTCAGGTGCTATGTGAAGTGCCTTTTCGAGCGAGAGGCGTGCATTTTTGATGTCGCCTGAATCTCTGTAGGTAAGCCCAAGGTTGTACCACAAAAGGTAATTATTCTGCTCAATTGTTAAGGCTCTTTTAAAACAGGCAATGGCTTCGTAGTAGTCACCACCGTTTGCGAGAATTATTGCCTGATTATTAAGTTTATCTGGTCTTTCTGTCATAGCTGTATACCTTTAAGATAAGTCTTTTGGGACCATTGAGTCAAATAATTCTGTTATAAGAGGATTTTCTGCAAACTTAGCGCAGTTTTTGTGTATAAGAAGACTTCCTTCTTCTGCTGCCTGCTTGATGCAGTTACTTTTTTGCAAAAGTTCAATACACTTTTCTACTGCAGGGGAGTTTATGCCTTCTTTTGCAGCCTGGGCCATGAACTTACTGATTTTTGCTTTGTCCTGCGGAAATTTCTGAATATGAAGAAGAACCGGCAGAGATTTTTTACCTTCTACAATATCGTCTCCGCGTTTTTTTCCGGGGTTTCCTTTTGTAAGGTTTATTACGTCATCGATTATCTGAAAGCCAACGCCAATTTGAGCGGCGATTTTTCCATAGGCTGCAGCCTGTTTTTCTGTGGCACCTCCAGCCATAAAACCAACCTGGGCGGCAAGAGAGGCAAGGGTTCCTGTTTTATTCTGCACCATGGAAATGTATTCTTCTATTGACGGATAAAGGTCTTTCTCTTTATGCCAGTAAATGTCCATGGCCTGTCCAAGGTGAAGACGGCGTAGTTCGTTGGTATAGAGCTTGTAAAAGGCAAGTTTTTGATTTTCTGTGAGCTTTGCCCTCTCAAGGCAGACCGGGGCCTCAAAATAAAGCCAGCTGGCACTGTTCAAGGCATGGTCAATCCCGTATTTAATATGAGCAGCAGGCTTTCCGCGACGCAGGTCTGCACTGTCTTCAATATCATCGTGGATAAGGCTTGCAGTATGAACAAACTCCACAAGTGGAGTGAGTGCGAGGGCTGTTTTTTCTGTTAGGGGTTGAGACTCCTTGTCGTGCAGCTGCTTCTTTGCCATCTGGTAGCAGAGCATAAGAAAGAGTGGTCTCCATCTTTTGCCGCCCAGTTTTATGAGGTCAATATTTGGTTCAATAAGCTTACTTATAAAAGCCTTATTTTGACTTATAGCATCCGGCAGTTCCCCAAAGGAAGCCTTTTGCCATTTAGAATCAAAGTCATATAAAATAGCCTTAGACAAGGCCTCTTCAATCTTTTCAAGAAGGGTTATTAGTTTTGGATTCATGGTTACTATTATATAGTAAAATCATTTTTTCGCAATGATTACACGCCGGGACAGGTGATATAGGCATGAAGAGGGAAATTAATATCCCAGATTGCCTGTAAAAAATAGCGCAGGGTTTCCGCATTATAAATATTAAAATAAAATCTAGTGGCGCGAAGGAACAAAACGGAGGGCAAAATGACTCTGACTGTTGATGCCGCGGGAGCGGCATTTAATAGTTCCACTACAA
>Ga0247609_10002143_pt1 | contig 21526 bp, 22 predicted proteins | sample 172DNAGHGlowgp2_FD_193487 | JGI IMG/M metagenome (GOLD analysis project Ga0247609, IMG submission 193487) | Sheep rumen microbial communities from Palmerston North, Manawatu-Wanganui, New Zealand - 1728 DNA GHGlow gp2 | ecosystem: Host-associated > Mammals > Digestive system > Stomach > Rumen ...
TTGTCGCGCTCAGGATGCTCAGCCATCATGATGCGGCGGAGATACTCACGGAAATAAGGAGCGATACCTTCGCGGTGGCTGGTGACATGGAATTTACTCACGTCGAGAGGCTTTGCCTGAGCCAGTTCCCTTTCCGCCTTCGTGATATAACCACATTTCTCCATCTGGCTGAACACCAAGTTTCGGCGTTCCACACTGCGGTCATGGAAACGTATTGGGTTATACATGGAAGGGTTCTTACACATGCCCACGAGCGTGGCACTCTCTTCCAGCGACAAATCAATCGGAGCTTTATTGAAATAAGTCTTTGCTGCGTTCTTGATACCCACGGCATTATTGAGGAAGTCGAAGTAGTTGAGATACATGGCAATGATTTCCTCCTTCGTGTAGTTGCGCTCCAACTGCACAGCGATGTACCATTCCACAGGCTTACGGGTGATACGGTCGAGGGCAGTCGTTTCCTTCGTCACGTTGGAATACAGCTGCTTGGCAAGCTGCTGAGTGATGGTCGAACCACCACCAGCCGACTTCTGACGCATGAAGCCACGCTTCACGATGGCGCGTCCTAAAGCACGGAGGTCGATACCCGAATGTTCGAAGAAACGCTCATCCTCAGTGGCAACGAGTGCTTTCACCAGATGCTGAGGAAGGGAATCGTATGGCACGATCACACGATTCTCAGAGGCATAGCTCCAAGTACCCATCAACTTCCCATCAGCCGAATACACGCGGGACGCATATTTGCTGATTGGGTTTTGCAAATCAGAGATAGGAGGCAACTGCCCCAACCATCCTTTAGAGATAGCAAAAACGCCAAAAAATCCCAGTGCAAGGAGTATGATGACTGTACCCCAAACGATTCGGAGTCCTTTGGCAATACTTGGTTTCTTCTGTTTTTCTTCTGTTTTATTTGTAGTTTGTTCCATTTTTCTAAGAGTTCGAAAAATCAAATCAGTGCATATTAGGGTGCAAATTTACAACAAATTTTTTGCATTGAATAAAATTCCGCCACAATTTTAACTTTTTCATTCCATTTTCAATCTACTGCGGAACACTTCCTATCAATTAATTGGGGGAATATATAGATTTTGAGCTCAAGTGAAAGCCCATAAATGACGTGCAAGTCAAATGAACAGAGAAAGCTTGCTTTCTATGTCATGACGCAGCCGCCATTATCCAATTGTGAAAAGAAGTTAACGGAAAATTTTGATGACCCAATGACCCAATGACCCAATTTTAAAACTTCCACCTTGCAACACTGCAAGATGGGAGCGAACAAAGAAGACGGCTGAAGGTAGCCTTGTCGGGAAGGAGTTGTTATGTTGAAGAGGAGGATTATTCTTGTTGCTTGGCTCGCTTCTTGATTTTGGCATCAATCATCAGGTCGATGCCAAAGGCACTGCCAGCATAGACTAACGCTTGCGCAGTGAACATCAGAACGGATTCTGATATTTCACCGACTGGCGGCTGAAAGAAGCCGAGGTAGCTCAGGACAGTGCCAGCAACAAGCATGAAAATCGCGCTGACGATGCGCCAAACATCATTCTTCATCAGGACAACTTAGTAACACAGTCGAGGACGGTGTTCTCGATTTCGTCCTTGATGATTGGCGAAGGGTAGTAGAGCAGACGGCGGCGGCGAATCTGCTTTGCGCCTGCCTCGTCGGAAGTGAGCGGTGCTTTTGCGCTGATTCCCATCTTGAGAGTGCCGAGCTGCTTGATGTAGATGGTGTGACCATTCAGCACCATTTCCTCTACCTGCTTCATGATGGAGCGGATAGCGCCCTCACATGCTGCTTCGCTCATGCCTGAGTCGGCAGACACATGTTTCACGAGCACGTCGAAACCAATCTTGCTATAAGTTATCGACTTGGTGAAAGAAGAACCATAAAAAACACATAAATAAGCCTTTTATATACCCATTTTGAAAACTCGACATTACAAAAATCTTTACACCTTATATATAAAAAGTTAGAAAATCTCAGTGCGTGTGAAGAAGGGGTTGCAATGGGGTTAACTCATTTGTTGACATCTTGCACCATCCCCCCATACATTAAAAAGGGAATTGGCTACATATTATCTAACCAATTCCCCACTACTATTGCAGACAACGAAAAAAATAATAATATTATAGTGTTTAAAATATTATTGTCAAAATCTTCCATAATTTAAAACATTATTCAAAAATACCAAGTTGAATTTTTGTATCATCTAAGAAATCATAATCAAAGTAAGTTTCAATGTATGTTTTCACATTGCCATTCACAACATCCGTAACATTGTCAACTGTTATTTGTACTGCTCCAAATTGGGCAACTACCACTAAATCCAAAGGCATATATGCAATTAATCCGTCTTGCAACCTATTTTCACAAATGTAATCAGTACCCAAAAATTTACCATCATTAAAGATTGTAGGATTAAGTTTCAAAATTTCGGCTTTTGCTTTTGGGCTGATTATCCATGCATTATTTGTTTTCTGTTTATCGCCATTATATTGGAGCGTTGCCAAATCTGCAATCGTTGAAATAGTTGTGGCTGATATGCCATTAAATATTCCCTTTGGTTCGTCAGTGGTTTCTGCATCATCTGATAAGATGCTTTCCACCAATTTATTGTAAATCGCTTTAATAAGAATGTCATTAACTTCTTCATAAAATTTCCCACTTTGGCGAAGGATGGAAACAGAAAAATCTATCTTTGTTGTCAATCTATGGGGAATTAAATATTTGCTCGTGAGTGTATCTGTGTTTTCAGAAATAGAATAACCCTCTTCTTTCCATTGACAAGTGTTTTCGTCGAAATATGGGACTTTAAGATTGGCTTTAAGATTGGGGTAGAAAGTCATTAATGAAAGCAAATTATCATCAATTTCATTTGTTTTTGTTTCTGCTCTTGTTATATTTGTTATTCCACTACCATTTAAAAGGCTTCTCATTTCACAATTGAAATGACCCACTGCCGTTATGCCATCGTCCTTTGCCTTTTCAATCGCTTTTCTATTTTCATTTTGTTGAGTTTCTGATAAATCAATTTTATTTGAAATTCTATTGATAACATCCAAAATGTTTAATTTTTCTTTTGTGTTTTCCATATTAATTTCTTTTCTTTTTTCTTCTGTAATTTTAGTGTAATTTGGTTTGTTGGTTGTTAAATAATTAGGTTTGTTTAATCTTCTTTGAAAATCGTTTGTTGTGATTGTGCCATTGCGTGAATATTCAATGTTTCCCATTTTTGTTTATCTATTAAATCATTATTAGTTTATCTTCATTTATTTTGAATGGTGCATAATATTTCATCATTACCCATTGACTTAATTGTGTTTGTGTTTGGTTTTCTTCATTTTTTGGTTGCAAAATCTTTTGCAATAGTTTGTTTATGGTTTCTTTCATAATATTATAATTTTGTTTTTGTTTTTATTTTAATAGGTTTGCAATAAAATCATCTGTGTCGTCATTTTCTTCCACATCATCCAATATTTCTTTTATTAATTTAATAATCATTTTAAGATTATCTAATTTGACTTTTAACATTGGATTCTGTCCCAAGGTTTTGCCACCATTGAAAGACATCATAAAGCCATTTTCATTTATGAGTCTTTCAGCCTCATAATATGTCGTTAGTGTGTCCTTCAAAAGAAATAATTGAATGTGTTTTTTGGGTGATATTTCACCATTCTTTTTGAGTTCTTTTTTTATCTGTGTTATTATGGTTTTTGGTGTCATTCTGTGTTTGTGTTATATTTTAAATTGTGGTGGTGCCGAAAATTACTAATAGAAAATTTTAAAAATGGTAGATAATGCTTAGACTTTTGTATGAACCACCACCACAATATTTATTATCTTTCCTCTAAATCTTCGAAAACATTTTTGTTTATTTGAAATTGATGTTTCTTTGTTTTTCTATCATGCCAATATTTTTTAAATTCTCGATTGAAAAGAAAGAATGTCATAAATGTGTCAATCGTTATTAATATGGTCAGGAATTGAAAATAATTCATATCTTATTAGTTTTATACTTTGTTAAATTGCGTGTTTTAAAGAATAAATAGTTTGGTAAAGTTGGCAGGTGTTTCTGTATTCTATAGCCTTTTCCCATCCTATTAATTTTATGGTTTCAATTGCCTTTTCGTGTTCAGTGTGGGTGATAGTTGCCTTTTGTGTGTTATCGCTTTTCTGTGTGATATTTGCCTTTTGTCCTTTGGTGCTGATGCCATATTCATTGCAAAAGTGATACAATGTCGCTCTGCTTACTTTGATATGATTTTCTTTGCTATATTCTAAGTTTTCTTTTATGCTTTTTGTGGTATCATACCATTTTGAAATTTCGTCAAAGTTGAGTTTCTTTCTTACAATCATTTTCAGTGCATTTGGCTTAATGTCATTTTCTCGACAAAAAACAATGTCAGTTCTGAATTTTGGCTTTTTGCTTAATGTCATTTGATATTTGGCTTTCATTGCATCGATGGCGATTCTTAACAAACATTGATTACTTAATACTTTGTCGCTATTGTCGAAAAAATAGTGTCTATCGTACACCAAATTATAAATAAGTTCTTCAATAGTGATTTGTGGCTTTATTTGACATCTTATTTTTGCATTACAAAAAAGTTGGTGCCTTCTGCCTTCTCCATCCTTCATAATGTGGTATTTGGTTTGTATCTGTCCATCCTCTTTATATATATTGAAATTTCTTTGTATTCTCACATAGTCCTTTGGAATGAGTGCAAAACCATCTTCATTGAAATTTAATTCAGTTTCATAAATCACTTGAAATCTATCTCGATAACATGCAAGAAAATCCGTTGGTTTTAAAGTATTAAGATTCAGCAAAAAATCATTGTCTATCTGTACTTTGAAATCTTCTTTTTTTATTGGGGTTTCAATGGTTTTTGAAATTTTGAAATCTTCAATATTGTAGATTGTTTTATTTGTTATTATTTGACAATTTTTTGTTGCGTTTCCACTATATTGCTGAATGGGTGAGCGCCCACAATTATCAACTCGTTTTGTGGTGTCGAAATAGTTAGTGTTGAATGTGCTTTGTATTATGTCGTAGATGCCTTGATATGTGGTTTTGTCTGATATGGTATCACTGAAAGCATATAAGAGTCTAAACCTTGAATATGGCTTTTGGTCTGATGCCTTCTGAATGTTATTGTTTGGTGTGGTGTATGCTATCGTTGGGGTTGATATAAGACTCTCAAGAAATGTGCTTAATGATATTTCATTTTTAACATTATCTATATCAAAAACCACAAAATCACTACCCATCCAATTTGTTTCTGTTTTTTCAAAAACACTGAAATTTTCTTTGTTAAATATGGATGTAAAACAGTACCCATCCGTTATAATGTCAACAATATTTTCTATTGATAAATCGTCAATTCTTGAATATTTTACTTTTCCCCAATCTATTTTGTTTTTATCATCATATTTGTCTTTTGACATGCTTAATGTAAATGTGTCTTTCATCTATCATTTTATTTTATCTCAGAAACTTAATCTATTCTTCTAAAAAAGTGGTGGCTAATAATGTGCCACCACCACACATTTTGCATTGAAGCATTGTTTTATATATTGATGAATAGATGTTGTTTCTTTATTTTAATTTATATTTTTATTAAACCATCTTCATACTTCTTGAAAAGGATGTTTTTAATTTTTGCCTTTTGCACTCTTTTCCGGGTTCTCTCTTCCCATTCCTTTTCTGTCATTGTGGAATATTTTTTTCGTAATGCCAAAGATATTGCTTTTCTGTGTTCCTTTGACATAATGCCTTTGTCCATCTTCATTGTTTCTCTCTCTTTATTAATAAATATATGGTTAGTTTAAAAAATATGTTTTTCTATTAAAAAAATTCTGTAATATTTGATAACTCTTTGAATTTGTGTTTGTTATATTCTAAAATTTTCTGTATTTTTTCTCATTGTCTTACATTTACAAATATATAAAAAATATTTGAGAAATCAAAATTTTCTTAATGTTATTTTATTAAAATAATGATGTTTCCGTAATGCTAAATATTAATAATATTATTTAGATAGTATTTTTCTATTTAAGAATGAATGTAGAATATATCTATTATTTTCTTTAATATCTTCATAATATCATATAAGAAAAACAATTACTTCTTAAATAGAAAAAGTTGATATATTATGAAAAAGAAAAAGGGTTAATATGTAATACACATTAACCCAATCACAATAAACATTAATGTTCGCAGTAATACTTTAACACACTTTTGAGATTTTCAATCTTTTCTTCGTCCAAATCACGAAAATTGCTATATTTTTCAAACATTTTACTAATGTCATACATACAAAAACTGTTTACTTCTTGTAATTTTATTGCTCGTTCCTTAATTTCTTCAAACATACCCCAATAAAATTCATTAAATCTGTGTTTCAGCATTTCGTCGTCAACTTCTTTGTCGATTTCTGAAAATTTACGCATTCCATTCACCAAATCAGAAATCATTTTTTTTGTTATTATTTTTTTCATAAAAATAAAAATTTAAAATAATAAAATACACACCTCTCCCAACACCATAAAATGAAGGTGGGTAATTGGTTGGAGTATGATGTTTGATTATCTCTACTTGTACCCCTCAACTGTACAAGTGTTTTTCTTTGTTTTCCAATCAATGCAAATATATAAATAAAAATTGAGAAATCAAAATATATCGTTAGCTAATTATGTTAAACATTGTTAAATCCATTAACATATTGTATTGCCTACCCCTATATAAAAAGGTACGTGCGTGTAAAGAAGGGGTGGCAATGGGGTATTGTCGTTTGCTGAAATCTTTACCCATCCCCCCCATTGCTTTATATGCGTTAGTAAATATGCTTTGTATGGTGTTATTTGTTGGTTGGTGGTGTCTTGTGCCACCATTAAAATATATCGCTTTATATGCGTTATTAAATGTCTTTTGTATGCGTTATTAAATGTCTTTTATATGCGTTGGTAAATGGCTTTTGTATGCGTTGGTAAATGGCTTAGATGTGCCTTAAATGGCTTTGTATGGCTTTATTATAAATGATATGGTACATTGTTTATTTTATGGTTTATCTCGCTTTATATGGCACAAAAAAAGATAGACCACATCATCTATAAATGTGCCCTACCTTTGAATAGTTTTCAATCAAATGTTTAAGTTCTTTACCTTTCTAAGATTAGTTGTATTGTACAGTTGTTAATAAATATCTCAATAAAAGAAAAAAAGGTGCTGCAAAAGCAACACCATAACAGATATTATTGGGTTGGTTATGAAACCTTTTTTACATGCCTTTCAAATCGTCTAACGATAAACTCCTTTGGATTTATGATTTTTGTTTCTATGCCATCATTCACAGAAAGAAAAACTCTACTGCCTTTGCGTTGGTAAATGTATGTGTTGGTAAATTGACAATCGTTGGTATTAATTAAGGAAATTATTTTTTTATCGCCTTCCTTTGTGATAATCACCTTTCCAATCATTTCGTGTATGATTTCATACTTTTCTTTGTCAGTCTGTGCTATACATTCCACATCTTCCATTGTGCAATTAGTGCCACCTTTGGCGATGCCTTCCAACTGACGAACCAAGGAAACTCTTTGCTCTTTGTATTGGTGCAGATAGTTCTTTTCATCTTCCATCCTTCTATTTAATTCATTGCGCTTTTGGCTGAATTTATCTTTTGTTAACGCACCATCAATATACAAGTCATTTATTCTCTCAATCTTCTTTTCATAATCAGATATGATTTTTTCAGAGGTGTCTATCTTCATCGCCACATCCTTCAAGTATCTTTCAACTTGTGTGCGGTGTTCTTCGCTTTGGGTGTTCATTGAAACCAACTTTGCTTTTTTGGATTCCTCCCAAAGTATGCTATCTATGACATTAATAGATATTGAACACCCAATTCGAGCGCTCCAATATGTTGCAGTGCTAAGTGTTGGGAAAAGTTTATCTGTTTTATCGCCATCGATATAACGAATAATCGATTTTCCAAAATACACATTTCCCGTTTCTATCTTCTCGTGTTGTCTTGACTTTCTGATTTCTGCCACTTTATCAAACATTTCTTCGCTTATAATTGCAGGGTATTTGGTGGATGTCTTGCCATATTCCTTGCCTTGGTTCTTGCCTTCTGAAACCATCTTACCATTGCGTACCCTTCCGCAATATGAAACATTGGAAAGAATGTTATTAATACACCTTTTCCCAATGAAATCATCTTTCTTCACTTCCAATTTTCCCTTCTTTGAAAGTGTTTCATATATGTATAAGGTACTTTTTCCATCCAAATACATTTGGAATATGTTGCGTATGGTGTCAGCCGTTCCACCTTCTTCATCGATGATGATATACCCATTTTTATCCTTGGCGTAACCAAACATCGCATTACCGCTCTGTACCTTGCCATCCTCCACACTTCTTTTTCTCCCTCTCATTGTCTTTTCTTTTATCTCTTTGGTATCATAAGAAACCATTGCAGCGAAAACACCCCATGCGATATTTGCACCATTGTCAACATTTCCCATATCATCCAATAATGTTAAGGATGGATTTTTCACATAGACTTGGATTCTGTTATCAATAAACCAAGTTTTCATATCAACAATGGCTTTTTCATTCCTTCCCAATCTGTTGAGATGCCAAAAGGCAACACTTCTAATAGTGTCGCTTTCTGTGATTTTGTCCTTAATGCTTTGCAGCATCTGCAAATATTTGTCATTCATTTTCACCGCTGATGCTCCACAAACTTCAATAAACTCAATTTCTTCTTCTTGAAACTTTCCTAAGGAAAGAATAAAGTCAACAAGTTCTTTCTTTTGGCTTTCAGTTTCTTGTGTTTCAGTTGAAACTCGAATAACTGCAAGGATTTTTTTTGTTTTCATTTCTTCATTTATTTTAAATTCGCCCTCAAAGATAGGTGTGAGGACTTCACCATTAATTTACTTTTCTTTATATTATTAATAATGTATTGTTAATTATTCATTGAATTTAACTTTTCAAGTATGCCAAATATATCAAAAATAAAATTAAAATCAAAATCATTTCGATGATTAGCATATTAAAAAATGTTAAATCAACAAAACAAAGAGCGCCACCACCCAAAAAGGATGGTAGCGCAAAATTAAAGCTAATAAATGGTATGTGTTTAATGTTTATCTTACTTTGTGAAGTACATCTGTGCTTCCCCTGGCTTGAAGAACTGCTGCTTGGCTTTGATAAATACTTTTCCCATGACTAATTGAGTTTTTAAGTTTCTGAGTTTTTGAGTTTTCGCGGAGAAGTGTAACTTTCCTCTCTCCCCCTCGGGGGAGCTGGAGGGGGGCTTTACACTGAGAAGGTGACTTCTTGCAACTTCTGTCGCATGATTTTCGAAGCGTCGAAACGGATGCGCTTCTTGGTGACTGCCGCACCTCCAGCACCTTCAAGGTCAGCGGAGATTTTCGCATGGATGGCGAAGCGGAGAACGCCGAGGTCGCCAAGTTGCACCGAGTGACCGTTGCAAACCAACTCACGCACCTGTACGAAGAGCGAACGATACACGGCTGCAATCTGCTCGATGCGGATGCCCGAGTCGTCGGATGCATACTTGATCAGCGATTCGTCGTCAATAGGAGTGGCACGGTCGAGAGTGGTGAAATAACGCTCCTTTTTATCGACAGCACAGACGTGCTTGCCGATTTTGATTCTTACTTTTGGCTTGTCCATAAGGATTGAAACGATTTTAATAGGTTAAACAAAAAGAAATTTCCAAGGTAAGGAGTAAAAAATACTTTTGTGAAAATTTGTGTGAATTTGTTGACTCATTGGGATTCAGTCGGAGCGCAAAAGCAGCAAAATCGATGCAGAAGTATTGTAAGAGTGCTGAAATGTTTGTGTCGTGGCGGTGTAGTGTTTGCGTCGTGTTGGAGCAGTGTTCATGTCAGACTGGACTTCCCTCTGAAAGCAATGCAAATATACGCATTTTCAGTGGAAATTCCAAACAAAAATCATAATGAATTATGATTTTTTAAGAAGTTATTTTAATAAGGGGAGTGAAGCCATCCAGATGGCATCGCTTCACCCTTCATGCTTCACGTTCTCCTCCCCACGGGGAGGTCAACAAGGGCCTTACTTATCAAGATGGTAACTAACAGGCTATTGAGAGTCCAAAAAAGTTATAATCATTCTAGTGGTTTGTAAAGTCTAAAAGTTGACAATCAAAATACTATCATGTGCTTGAATTACAGAAGATGACAATATGATTTAGTGAAGATTTAGGGTTTACAAACCACTAAGTGGTTCTTGTTATTTTCATATTAATATATTTAATTAGTTGATTTTCAAATGTAAAGATAATAATTTGTTGCAGCGTTGCATCGTTGCATCGTTGCAACAAATTTTTCCGTTAACTTATATTCACATTTATGGAGAAAAAAATCACGGACTCAATTTTAATTATAGTCTATATATAGACTATAATTAAAAAAATTAATATATTAAAACAATATTTAAAAATTAATTTAAAAAATGTATAAATATTTTGGTCGATGCAACGATGCAACGATGCAACGATGCAACGCTTGATATATGTTAAAAAAACAAAAAAAACTTCGTTTGATGTTTTTTACACTTTTTGTCTCATATTGGCACGTCGAGTTTGCAATCATGCTTTTCTAAAAAGTCTTGAGAGCATTGATGATGTTGTTCTTGTAAATCGTGCGTAAATTGACTCAGTCTATAATGAAGTATTCAATGGTAAATTTCACATTTACATTGCTAAAAAGAGTGATTACCCTGAAAGCTTTGCCCTTGTTGGGGGGGGGCTATTTCAAGACAAATACATCTGCACCTTTTTTGGTGTTCGATAGGAAAAAATAGCATCGGATTGTCGGCAATTCAGAAAATCTTTATAAATTTGCAAGTTCTTAGCAGTTCTAAGCAGTTCCGTCTTGTTTTCCACAACGGAATCGACTAACGTAAGCCTCTGTCGAAGATGGCAAGACTTTACTCACCACGCGTATGAAAATACCTAAGTTTATCCGATTTCCTCACTTCCGAGGTCCACGTACCATCGCCTCGCGCCTCACTTGGCGCGTCGTGATAACGCTGCTCATCATCTACCTCATCCTCTCTGTCCTGTTCTTCCTCATCCTCTTCTTCGTCGGCTTCGTGATGCTGTCGGCTCTCTTCTACACGAGAATGAGCGTGACGGAAGAGAAGGTAAACAATATCTTCACGGCTGTGGAGATTGCCACTTCGAACAACATACCCGAGGCGGAGGAAAGTATCGAGAGCAACAGTAAGGAGTACTTCGCCATCGAGCGACTGCTGGAGCTGAACCCGAACATTGCGGGTGCTGCCATCGCGCTGAATCCCGAGGTGGAGCCAAGGAAGGGCCATCTCTTCGCCCCTTACGCCTACCACGACAGCACGGGCATCCACAGCAAGCGTTTGGACACGGAGGACTATAATTATGTGAACAAGGAGTGGTTCACGAAGCCTTTGGAACTAGGAAAAGGCACATGGAGCGAACCATACGTTGACGATGGTGGAGGAGAAATATGGATGACGACCTATTCATTGCCACTGCTGAATTCGAAGGGCGACATGTTTGCAGTGCTGACGGCAGACTTGTCGGTGGACGAGCTGACCAAGATGGTGGTGGAACTGGATAGCCTTAACAACGACGAACTCGACATGAGTCTGGATAGTGACAAGAAGGGCGATTCGCGCACCTTCATCGTCACCCAAAAGGGGACTTTCGTCGTGCATCCCGAAAGGAAGCAGTCGGACAAGGAGAGTGTTCTCGATTACTTCAAGAGAATCACCGATAGAGAAAAATCCGCCCTTGACCTTGTGGATGATTTCAATACGGGCGAAAAGGGTTTGAACCTCTTCTTTGATAAAGACGATAAGTATTACTTCACGTTCTTTGCTCCCCTCGATCGTACGGGATGGACGGTGGCGACCATCGTGCCGTTCAGCGACATACTGCCTCCTTTGTATTTCTTCATCAAACTGGTTATCGTCATCTTAATCATCAGTCTGATTATCATCGTGCTGGTGGCGAAAAAGAATATCCACAGTGTCACCAAACCTCTGCGTCTGTTTGCTCAATCGGCAACGGAAATCTCGAACGGGCATCTCGACACGCCTCTGCCGGTGATTAAGACCAAGGACGAGATGCTCATCCTGCATGATTCGTTCGAGACGATGCAGCACTCGCTCGCCAGCCAGATAGAGCAGATCAAGAAGGTGAACGAGGAGAAGGGACGCATCGAGGGCGAGCTGCTCACCGCCCGCAACATACAGATGTCGATGATTCCAAAGACCTTCCCTGCCTTCCCTGATCGAACAGACATCGACATCTTTGCCGAGCTGGCTCCCGCTAAGGAAGTGGGCGGCGACCTGTACGACTTCCTCATCCGCAACGAGAAACTGTACTTCTGCGTGGGCGACGTGTCGGGAAAGGGTGTCCCTGCATCGATGGTGATGGCGGTGACACGCGCCTTGTTCCGCACTGCCACTGCGCATGAGAGCAACCCGGGCAGGATGGTCGGTGAAATCAACGAGATGATGGTGGAAGACAACGACTCCTTCATGTTTGTCACGCTCTTCATGGGTGTCCTCGACCTCCCAACGGGAAGATTGCGCTATTGCAACGCGGGACACAACGCTCCGCTGCTGATTGACGACACGGAGGTGGACATGTTGCCATGCGATGCCAACCTGCCTATCGGCATCATGTCTGGATATAAATACAGCACTCAGGAGATTGTGGTCTGTCCGGGAACAACCATTTTCCTCTACACCGACGGAGTGACGGAGGCGGAAAACATCAAGAACGAGCAATTCCAAGAGGAAAGGATGATTGACATCGCCAAGCAGACGGAACGCAAGCCGCTGGTGCTCATCAATCGGATGAAGGATGCTATTCGCAAATTCGTGGGTGTAGCCGAGCAAAACGACGACATGACCATGCTTGCCATCCAATACACGAAGCAACCTGAGCAGGAGGAATGGCTGTCGAGACAGATTGTGCTGCCGAACGACGTGGAACAGGTGCCGCTGCTATCTGAGTTTGTGGAGGGTGTGTGCGAGGAGGTGGGACTCAGCATGAGCGACATCATGAGCATGAACCTTGCCATTGAGGAAGCCGTGGTGAACGTGATGAGCTATGCCTATCCGAAAGGTACGGAGGGAAAAGTCTGCATTGACGCCAAAGCCAACAACGAATGGCTGAAATTCATCATCACCGACTGGGGAAAGCCGTTCGACCCAACCATCAAGGACGACATCGACATCACGCTGCCGGCTGAAGAAAGGCTCATTGGCGGTCTGGGCATCCATATTGTGAAACAGACGATGGACATCATCAACTATGAACGCATAGAGAGTAAGAACGTGCTGACTCTCATCAAGAAAACGAAATAAGGAAGACAACAGAAGATGACGGATATCATTCTATCAAGCTTTATCAGCCTTTTCGCTCTCTTCGGAAAGGTGGAGCAGGTGGACGAGGAACGCGCCAAGAAGATGCTTGCAAACTATCTGCGCAGGCACTTCGGCATCCGAAACACCGACCTCTACCTCGACCTTTACAGCGACATGCGTCTGGCATACGAAATGACTGACAATCTCGACAGCGAAAAGACCGTGGGACTCATTTGCTCCTCGCTGCATGGCAAGATTCAAGCCAGAGAGGAAGCGTTGCTGCTGCTACGTGTGATGGAGTTCTGCGAATGTAACGAATCGACTGACAACACCATGTTCCTCAGCATGGCGTCGCTGTTTCATATTCCGAAGGAACAATATCAGGACTTCGCCGACTTCGTTGCCAACCGAGAAACGGAACGGGTGGTGCTGCACCACATAGAGGGATTCGAAGGCACCATTAAGACTCTGCTCGACCGCGAGATGGGGCTGCTGATTTTCACCTACAACGGCTCGGACACTGTGACGCTCAACGACGTGCCCGTGCTGGCAGGCGTGTATCAGGTGTGGCAACAGAGCAGTGTGCTGAAAAACGTGTATGGACAGCCCGTCTATTACTCTTCCATCATCGAGGCATACGACAAGGAGGTGCACGAAACGGCGAAGGTGGAGTTCTGCGGACGCGACATCAACTTCCGCTTTCCGAACAGCGACAACGGCATGCACAACCTGAGCTTCACGCTCAGCAACGGCGAGATGCTTGCCATCATGGGAGGTTCGGGAACAGGAAAGACCACCCTACTCTCCCTGCTCAACGGCACGCTGAAGCCTCAGGAGGGAAGCATCACCATCAACGGACACGACATATCGGAACCCGAAGCGAAGAACCTGATTGGCTACGTGCCTCAGGATGACCTGCTCATTGAGGAACTGACCGTCTATCAGAACCTTTGGTTCACTGCCCGACTGTGCTTCGAGGGTTTGTCGGAACAAGAAATCGACAACCGTGTGGAGAAGACGCTGAAGGACTTGGGACTCTATGCAGCGAAGGACTTGAAGGTGGGCTCTGCCATCAACAAATACATATCGGGAGGACAACGCAAGCGCCTGAACATCGCCTTGGAGCTGATACGCGAACCCGCCGTGCTCTTTCTCGACGAACCTACGTCGGGACTGTCGTCAGCCGACACTGAGAAGGTGATTCTCCTGCTGAAAGAACGAACGCTCAAGGGCAAACTTATCGTGGTCAACATCCATCAGCCTTCGAGCGATGTCTATAAGCTCTTCGACCGCCTATGGCTGCTCGACAAGGGAGGATACCCCGTGTTTGACGGAAACCCTATCGATGCCATCACCTATTTCAAGGAGACAGCCAATTATGTTGACGCGGAAACCAGCACCTGCCCGACTTGTGGCAATGTCAATCCGGAGATTGTGCTCAACATCATTGACGAGAAGGCGCTGAACAATGCGGGAGAACTGTCGGACGAAAGAAAGATGACACCACAGAACTGGCATGAACTCTATCTGAAGAACCGTGAGGAAATGCCTAAGCCAGCTGTCTTCGACATGCCTCAGTCGGACCAGAAGAAGCCGAATGCACTCAAGCAATTCGCTATCTTCCTGCATCGTAACATCAAGACCAAGATTACGAATGTGCAGTACCTCTCCATTACCCTAAGCATCGCACCGTTGCTGGCTGTCATCTGCGCTCTGCTCACACGCTTCTCCCCTCCTGAGGGTTACTCAGTGATGAACAACAAGAACTTGGTGAGCTACTTCTTCATGGCTGTTATCGTGGCAACATTTACGGGCATGAGCGGCAGTGCGGAGGAAATCATCAAGGATCGTGCCTTGCTGAAGCGAGAACGCTTTCTCAACCTGTCGTACGGAAGCTACATCTGGTCGAAAATCATCTATATGGCTTGGGTGTCGCTCGTGCAGACACTCCTCTTCATCGTGGTTGGAAACACCATCATGGGACTGCATGGACTGTTTTTCACATGGTGGCTCATCCTATTTCTGACCGCTCTGTTGGCAAGTCTGACAGGATTGCTGCTCTCACAGTGTCTTAACTCGGTGGTAGCCATCTACATCTGTATTCCTCTGCTATTGATACCTCAGATATTGCTCTGCGGACTGGTGGTCAGCTTCAGCGACCTCACTCCGAAAAGCACTACAGGCAATGTGCCACTGATTGGCGATGTCATCCCATCAAGATGGTCTTTCGAGGCTTTGGCTGTCACATCGTTCACCGACAACGCATACGAAAAGAACTTTTTCCTTTCCGACAAGGAAAAGTATGAGACACAATATTATAATATAGGTGTGCTCTACGAATTGCAGTCGCAGTTGGAAACCATGAAGAGCGAACAGCAGACAGGCAAGGAAGTGAACCCTGAGCATTTGGAAGTCATCAAGACCAATCTTCCTCTCCTCACATTCTATTGCAAGATGGATGCTTACGAAGGCGACTGGTCGTACCCATCCCTCTATGACTACATGAAAGTGGCTGAGAACCTTCTGACGGAACGAAGCAACCGAATCACACTTCTGGCAGACAAGCAAACTGCTCGATTCGTGAAGGAAAATGGAAAGGATGTGTTGCTGGAACTGAAATGGGACAACTACAACTTGCAGTTGGAGGACTGTGTGATAGGCATGGAAAATCAGCGAATGCTCGACGTAATCGACAATCATATTGTTGCCCGAACAGGACTGGTGTTCCTCACTCCTCTCAGCCACAACGGACGTGCTCCTTTCTATAGCAGCGAGAAAATCATCGGCGATTGGCACATCAAAACCATCTGGTTCAACCTCTCCGTTTTGCTGCTCATGAGCATCATTGTGACATGGATGCTACTGACAGATTGCCCCGGTCGCTTTGTAAGAAAAGATGCCCAATAGGAAAATAATCTGTTATTTTTTTTCAAAAAGAATGTGTTAAAGATGATTTTATTAAAATTTTTACCTATTTTTGCAGCGGAATATGCACAATAATATTGTGAAATCCCATTTCATCCGAAAAAAACGAAAACAATAAATCCTAATTAATCATCAAAATTTTATTAACAATGAAGAAATTATCCATTTTAGCTATTGCTTTTGTTGTCATTGCTCTGGCTGCTTGCGAGGGTAAGAAAGCTACTCAGACCGAAACTGCAGAAGTTGTGAAGAGCTTCGACCAGCAGCAGATTGAGGCAAACATCAAGCTTCAGGTTGACAGCATCGCTGCTGAGATTGGCAAGTTGAAGCAGTTCCCTTTCCTTCAGAAGGACAACAAATTTGCTCTCACTAAGGAAGAGAAGCAAGTGAAACCTGAGTATCTGCTCGACCCAGCAATCTCTGAAGAGGCTGTGACTCTCTCTGAGAAATATCGCATTCTGAGTGCTCTTAATGTTGACCGCAAGATTGCTGAACTCTATGAAATGTCAACAGGCGCTTACGACAAGGCTATCACAAAGTTGAGCGCAGACATCAACGACCCTTCTTTCAAGGTAATCGAAAATGCCAACGACATCTTCGAGACAACAACCGCTCTCTATGATTCCATGAACGAGAACGGACGTGTCAACTACTTCTGGCAGCTCGCTGCTGCTGCATTGGTAGAGCAACTCTACGTTGTGAACCAGAACACAGACAAGTTCCTCAGTGTATTCGACGACGAAGCAGCTTCAAACGTAACATTCCGTCTCATCCTCATTCAGGACGCTCTGAAGCACCTCATCGACTACGACCCAGAAATCGAGCCAGTTGCTAACGCATTGGCAACTCTCGACGTGCTCAACGCTACAACTGTTGATGAGCTGAAGTCGCAAATGGCTGAAGCAAAGGACAAGATTGACGCTGCACGCAAGGCTTTGGTTAAGTAATCATTATTCGCTCATTCATAGCCACAGCCTTCACACAAAACAGGAAGAAAGGTGCGTGGCTTTCAGATGACTTTATTTCAACACTTCAACATTCTATCAACCATGACTTTGGAAATTAAAGAACACGAAGGAGGCTTGACTGCCATATTCTGTGGTCGTTTAGACACACCCTCCGCCATCAAAATACAAAGCGAAATCACTCCCCTCATGAACAACGCTGACAAGGAGATTATCCTCGACTGCGAGAAACTGGATTACATCAGTAGTTCAGGTCTCCGTCTGTTTCTTGCCATCCGCAAGGAAGTGTCAACAAAAGGAGGAAAAGTGATTGTCGAGCATATCAACGAAGACATCAAGAAGGTGTTTATGATGACAGGGTTCATCCAGTTGTTCGAAGTGCGCTAATACGAAGTCATCCTCATATCTTTATAAGAGACCTGCTGAACGTTCAGTCGGTCTCTTTTTTTGTCTTTATTTTTGTCAAATCATCGTTCTTTCCCCTATTCCATCGAAAACTGCATTTTTCATCATTTTATGCCAAAAAGCATACTGTGTTCGTACACATTCGTTGATAAAAGTCAAGAAAACACGCTTTTTTTGAAAAAAATGGTGATAAGATGCGGCTGGAAAGGAGAAACTGACGTAACTTTGCATCGTCAAAAGGAAAATGTTAGAAAAAACATCAACCTTGACTCATTAAAGCAGAAGTTAGTTAATATTAGTTAGGTGATATTTTTATACAATTAGGTGTTATTTAGTTAGAACAGTATGATGATGAACCGCTCGAGAAGAGTCGTTCATCATTTCTTTTTTATTGAAGGTCTTCTTTTTCGTTTTTTTGCACTATCTTTGCAAGACAATTGGAACTGAGTCCTATATTACCACTCAGAAAATAAGGAAAAAATCATGAAACAAGACATCACTCCCGTCCTCCTACTCACTGGTTACCTGGGTAGCGGAAAGACCACTTTGGTAAACCATATCCTTACGAACGAAAGAAATATCAAGTTTGCCGTCATCGTCAACGACATTGGCGAGGTGAACATTGATGCCGACCTCATTCAGAAAGGCGGCATCGTGGGACAGAAGGACGACAGCCTGGTAGCACTACAGAATGGCTGTATCTGCTGCACACTGAAAATGGACCTCATTGAGCAAATCAACGATATTCTGAAACTGAGACGTTTTGACTATATCGTGATAGAGGCAAGCGGTATCTGTGAGCCAGAGCCTATTGCTCAGACCATCTGCTCTATTCCTTCCCTCGGCCCACAATACACCCAGCATGGTATTGCACGCCTCGATTGCATCACTACGGTGGTGGATGCTCTCCGCTTGCAGAGTGAGTTTGCCTGTGGCTCCGACCTCACCCGTCAACACATTGACGAGGAGGACATCGAGAACCTCATCATTCAGCAAATAGAATTCTGCAATATCATTCTCCTCAACAAGGCATCCGAGGTTTCGCCAAAGGAGCTCGGACGCATCCGTGAAATTCTCCATGCCCTTCAACCCAAAGCCACCATCATCGATTGCGACTATTGCAATGTGGAATTGGATGTGCTGCTCAACACCAATATGTTTGATTTCGAACGTGTTGCCACTTCTGCCACATGGATTACAGAATTGGAACGTGAAGCAACAGAGGAAGAGGAAGAAGAGGCTCTACACGGACATCATCACCACCATGAGGAGGATGAGGATGACGAAGAGCATCATCACGACGAAGATGGCGATGAGGAGGAGAATCACCACCATCACCATCACGATGACGACGATGACGATAAGGAGGAGCATCATCACCACCATCACCATCATCATCACCACCACGATGAAGGAGAAGCAGAGGAATATGGCATTGGAACTTTCGTCTATTATCGTCGCCAGCCTTTCAACATCAATGAGTTTGACCAATTCGTTGCACATTGGCCAAAGAGCGTGATTCGTGCGAAAGGTTTATGCTATTTCTCAGACCGTCCTGACATGAGTTTCATCTTCGAACAGTCTGGAGTACAAAAGAAAATCAGTGAATCAGGTCTTTGGTGGGCTACTGCTCCTGAAGAGGAACTGAAAGCTATGGCTGAACGCAACCCACTCATCATGCGTGACTGGGATGATACTTACGGCGACCGCATGGTGAAACTGGTGTTTATCGGTCAGAAAATGGATCGAGAAAAAATTACAAAAGACCTCGATGCCTGCTTGGAGAAATAAAGGCCACACCCCCTACCCCGACCTCACCCCCTACCCCTCTCCAAGGAGAGGGGTAGGGGGTGAGGCTGGGGTCGGGAATGAGGCTTTCCAATTGGAGAAGGAAGCGTTTTCGCTCCAATCCCGCTGCAAATCCAGTCACTTTACCGTTAGCACCTATCACACGATGACAGGGAACAATGATGCTGATAGGATTATGCCCCACTGCCATTCCCACAGCACGGGAGGATTTCATTGATAAATTCAAACTTTGAGCAAGATCACCGTATGTAGTAACAGAGCCGTATGGAATACGCTGAAGTTGCTGCCACACAGCACGTTGAAAATCTGTTCCTATCAATCGCAATGGAAATGTCAACGAAGGCTGGCACCCCATGAAATAGGATTTCAGCCATCGTTTTGCTTCCTCAAATATCTGCAAATCCGAGCATGCTTCCAACTGGAAAGATGCACCGAAATGCTTTTGTCCTTCCATCCACAATCCAGTCAGACAATCCCCATCGCTCGCAAGAGTGAGTGTCCCCAACGGAGATTCGACTGAAGAACAGAACATTTTCTTATTCCACATACTTAACTTTTCATTCTACTCCCCTCGCCTTCTGGTGGATAGGTCTCCCCTCTCCTTGGAGAGGGGCTGGGGGTGAGGCTTTTTCATTCAATTTCAATTGGGAACAAATAGAATTGGCGGTTCACATCGGGGTCGAGCATGAGTTGGTCGAGGATGATGTGTTCGTCGAGTGCTTTCACCACCACCTGATGCCTACCAGCTGAAAGTTTTGCATTGATTGTCCGAACGGTTTGTCCACGCAGCACATTCAGTTTCCATTGCTCCGAGCGATATGCTTCCTTCAAACTGAACACACGCTCTTCACCGTCATCAATGGAGACAGAGAAACGAATGTCACCCTTGTCCAGAGGCTGGGTAGGAATCAAAGCGATACGCAGCGCATAGTCTCCTTTCTTTTCTGTTTGGAAACTATAACTCACCCACTCATCCTTTGGTAGAGGGACAGCATTCATGGAATGCCCCAACAGTTGCACGGGAGTGAGTTGCGCTATCGATTCATCGAACTGGTCAGCATTCTTAGCAATCGCTCCATCCATTTCGAGAGGATGCAGCGCATGCTTCTGTTGTGCATGAAGTTTCAAAAGTTCCCGAACACGCTTCTCCGACAGCGTGTCGGGCAATGTAGGAGCCAGGAATACCAACAAGTTACGAGGATTAGACGACATCAGGTGGTGCCATTTGCCATGATTCATTTCGTTGAAATGCTTGTCGTTCAGCAAAATCCGATCGTATGCGTCCTGACTGAGAGCTTCAGCCATAGAAATGGCAGTTTTGAAGGAATCGCTCCGAGCGTATGTAGTACGAGAAAGAGAAGCATACTCTCGTGCCAAACCCCTTGCACGCTGAGCCTCCAACTGCTTCTTTGCCATATTTGCAGCTCCTTCCACTCGATAATGAATAGCACCGAAATAAGCATCTTTCTTAGCAGGACGAATCATCTGTCCGATTCGCTCCACCTCTCGTTGCAAAGCATCGTATCGTTCAAGATACCTGTCTGCCTCATTACCAAAGGCAGAGAAACTGAATTCCGTATCTTGAACAGGCGACATGCCACGTTCGTATTTCTTCTTGTCGAGCTCCACCTGATTCCATCCCATAAACTCAGGCTTACGCATGGCGGTAAGTCGATAGAATTCCTTCATCACAGGCAGAAGTGCATCACCCACCTTCTTTCCGAACTCACGGCACAACCACTGGCGCAGATGATCCTGCAGAGCGTTTGGACGGAAAGAAGCATAGTTCCATGCCATGTCGAGGAAAAGTTCGAGGTCGTAACTTGCCACCTTCACATCGTGCACATTCGCAATCCACTGCCTCCTCGCTCCATGCCGATATGCCTCGCTCATCTCTTGGTAGATAAGTCCTGGTTGTGTGCAAGTCAACCAAAGGTAGTCGTGAGGACGACCCCAATAACTCAGATGATAATACACACCCGAACCACCCTTGCGAGCTTGCTGTTC
>Ga0247609_10002145_pt1 | contig 21513 bp, 11 predicted proteins | sample 172DNAGHGlowgp2_FD_193487 | JGI IMG/M metagenome (GOLD analysis project Ga0247609, IMG submission 193487) | Sheep rumen microbial communities from Palmerston North, Manawatu-Wanganui, New Zealand - 1728 DNA GHGlow gp2 | ecosystem: Host-associated > Mammals > Digestive system > Stomach > Rumen ...
TCCAAGCTGATTTTGACTTCCTCCACTTGTTTTTCTCGATTCTTTTTCCTGTACATAAAAATACACCTCCCAAGCTTATTTTACTTGAAAGGTGCTTTTTGTCTACAGTCTGAAACCCCCTGTCAATTCGACAGAGGGTTTAATATTTTTTAGCTAAGAATTATTTTTACATCATGCCGGGCATTCCGCCACCCATTCCGCCGGGCATGGGCGGTGCGGGCGGTTCGGGCTTATCGGCAACGAGCGTTTCAGTTGTAAGAATCATCGCCGCGATTGACGCCGCATTTTGAAGAGCTGAACGAACAACTTTTGCCGGGTCGACAATGCCCGCTTTAATCATGTCAACGTATTCATTAGTAAGCGCGTTGAAGCCGACGCCTTTATCAGACTTCTTGACAGCTTCAGCAACAACGGAACCTTCTTGACCGGCGTTGTTGGCGATTTGACGAACAGGTTCTTCAATGGCGCGTTTGACAATCTCAACGCCAACTTTAGCGTCGCCTTCAACTTTAACCTCATCAAGCGCGGGCAGAATATCAATAAACGTCGTGCCGCCGCCAGCGACAATACCTTCCTCGACAGCTGCGCGGGTCGCGTTGAGTGCGTCCTCAATGCGCAATTTCTTTTCTTTCATTTCAACTTCAGTAGCCGCGCCGATTTCGATAACCGCAACGCCGCCCGCCAGTTTTGCGAGACGCTCCTGAAGTTTTTCTTTATCAAAATCGCTGGTCGTAGTTTCAATCTGCTTGCGAATCTGCGCGACGCGAGCGGTAATTTCATTTTTATCGCCGCTACCTTCAACGATTGTTGTTTCCTCTTTGGTTGCACGAATTTGGCGCGCATGACCCAAATCGGCGAAAGTTACGCTTTCGAGTTTGCGTCCGAGTTCTTCGCTAATGACCGTGCCGCCCGTCAGAATTGCAATATCTTCAAGCATGGCTTTACGTCTATCGCCGAAGCCGGGAGCTTTAACCGCCAACGCTTTAAACGTTCCGCGCAGTTTGTTGACAACGATTGTTGCCAAAGCCTCGCCGTCAACGTCTTCAGCGACGATAACCAGCGATTTACCTTGCTTAACAACTTGCTCAAGAATCGGCAGGATGTCCTGAATCGAAGAAATTTTTCTGTCAGTTAAAAGGATATACGGATCATCAAGGACGGCTTCCATTTTATCGGTATCAGTGACCATGTAAGGCGAAATATATCCTCTGTCAAATTGCATACCTTCGACGACTTTAAGATTGGTCGTCATGGTCTTAGACTCTTCAACGGTTATAACGCCGTCATTGCCGACTTTTTCCATAGCGTCAGCAATAAGCTGTCCAATTTCAGCGTCGCCCGAAGAAATTGCCGCGACTTGAGAGATAGCCTCTTTGCCTTCAACTTTTTTAGCGTTGTTTTTAATTTCGTCAACGAGTTTAGCAACTGCCGCTTCGATACCTTTTTTAATAATCATGGGGTTTGCGCCCGCCACGACATTTTTAAGACCTTCGCGAACGATAGCTTGCGCCAAAAGGGTTGCGGTAGTGGTGCCGTCGCCAGCAACGTCGTTAGTTTTGGTTGCAACTTCTTTAACAAGCTGTGCGCCCATATTCTCAAAATGATCTTCCAGTTCAATATCACGAGCGATTGTCACGCCGTCATTGGTGATTGAAGGTGCGCCGAATTTCTTTTCAAGAACGACGTTGCGACCTTTGGGACCAAGCGTAACTTTAACAGCATTTGCCAGCGCGTCAACACCGCGACTAAGGGCGCGACGAGCTTCTTCGTCAAACAAAATTTCTTTTGCCATAAAACAATTACCTCCGAATTTTGCATTTCATTACGCATTACGCATTAAATTAAAGGATTGCCAAAATATCACTCTCGCGGATAACGAGATAATCTTTGTCGTCCACTTTGACCTCACTGCCCGCGTACTTGTTAAAAATGACTTCGTCGCCAACTTTAACTTCCATAGCCGCACGCGTGCCGTTGTCGAGGAGCTTGCCCGTACCGACCGCAACAACTTTGCCCTTTTGCGGCTTCTCTTTTGAAGTTTCGGGCATGATGATGCCGCTTTTAGTCTTGAGTTCGACTTCGGCAACCTCAACTATAACTCTGTCTCCAAGTGGCTTTATCATAAATATCTGCCTCCCAATAGGAAATTCAAACTTGCTCGGCTTCTGCCGAATCACAGCGGCTATAATAATCCCAATTCAACAAAATGTCAAGAATTACTTTTTTACTCACAAACTGCAACGAAATGAACTATTTCCTACTTTACTGATAGCTTGCAACTTTTCTAACTTTTATTGCTTGACAAAATTTTATCACTGCAATATTATTCCCTTGACTTGTTGGGCGTTTGGTGGACGTCCGCTAGTTGGTTGTCAAAAAGGGGAATCTTTGATGACGCTTGGGGGAGCGGAATTTGAGATTAAAAGTTTTGTGGCGTTTAAGTTGCGGCATGTAATGTTTGCAACTTCAACGCTTGTTTTGATTTTAGGATAAAAATTTTATCAAAGCAGACTCGCAAAAGCGGCAAGCGCGACAAAATTTTTTTTAGCTTATACGCTTGTCGCAAGAAATTATCAATCTTTTTCCAAAAAGCCGCGACCAATATAAATCGCGGCTTTAACGAAAGGAGATTTTTTTACATGAATGATTTATCTAAAACGTTCTCTTTTAATCTGCAACGTTTTGCTACTTTCAGCAATGAATCTTATCCTGGCATTGGCAACTTTGACGACCTTTATAGCGAATACGGGATAAGCGGTGCTTCTACTACCAACGAGTCCGCTTCAGCTATCAACGGTGCTTATTTCTGGGGTAGTAGTGGAGCGTTAGTTGAGGGGACTTTTGGCACTTCGGCGGCTGTTTTTATTGGCGGCGATTACACCTCCAACGATTTTTCTATTATTTCGGGCGACGGCACAACTTCTGCCGCATATCGCACTATCAATCAAGTTACGTCCGTTGATTTTAGGAGTGAATACGCAATAGCTGGTGGTTCCAGTACCGCTACGATAACAGAAAACTCCGCCGACTTTTCAACTTTCCCGACAGAAGGCACCATTAAAATAACGTCTGAAGTTCCGTTGAATAACCTTAACTTTTCTAATGATATTGGCAATTTCGTTGTTGAGGCGAGTAGCGATTCAAGTTCGACGTTCGCGCTTAGTGAATTCGTTGTAACTGATGGCGTTGTCAGTAGCATAAAGTTAAACAACGGTTCGCTTATCGGCTCAAGTCAAAATCTTAGCGACGGCGTAACGGTCGCGATAACTGGTCAAGGCGGTTTGAGTAGCATAAAAGACATTGGCGCAAATGCAATCGTCAATTTATCCAACGGTTATTTATCAATTACCGGAAATATTGGAAGTAGCGCGGCAATTAACGTAAATGGCGACATTCAAACAAACGGAATTAGTTCATACGCAACAATTACCGCACAAGGCAATTTAGACGCCGCCGAAATTAGTGATGACGTAAGCATTTCTTTAACCGGTGAAAGTTCTGTTATGGAAGTTACCGGCAATGTTGACGACAATTTAACACTTTCTATTGCAAACGGTTCTTTTACAGCTCAACAAGATATCGGCGCAAATGCAGACATTAACGTAAACGGTAATGTTGATATTCTCGGCGATGTTGGCGAAAATGCTGTAATTACTGTTGGCTCCATTTCAAGAGCAGGCGAATCTAGTGTATATGGTTCGCTCAGTATTGCAGGTGACATTGGCGACAATGCAACAATCAGTATGGAAGAAGGCGGCATTTTCTCTGCTACGGCTATCGGCGAAAATGCAGTGATCAATATCACTGGTGATTTTGGCGTTGAAGGAAATATCGGCGCGGGCGCAAGCATTGCAATTACTGGTGACGACGAAATCGGCGACGGTTTTATAACTATTGGTAGTATAGGCGAAAATGCTTACCTCAATCTTGATAAAGTCACGTTGTTAACCGACTCCATTGGCACGAATACAACCATTAAAGCAAATCAAGGTACAATGATAACGGTTGCTCAAGGCGTATCGGGTGTGTATTTTGACAATGGCACCGGCTCTGCCGCTGAGATTAACATTGATAAAGCATTTACTTACGGCATAATACCTGAAACTGGCAGTACCTACATTACGGCTACTAAAGGCACAAATATTATTTCTTGGGATCATGCTACGCAGATCCTTCTTGGAAGCGATTCAGGTACGAGTGCTTCAGGTACCATTAACATTGGCGGAACGTCTTTTGAATACGTTAATCAAGACATTGCGTCTGGTACTGCCTTTATCGTCAACAAATCAGGCGTTACAGGTTTTGCTTTCTCAAATGAAGGCGACGAAGTAACTTTTGCCGCTTCAAGTAATACCTTTGGTATACAGTACGAAGGCGAAGAAAATTTTATTGAAGGCAACTTAGATTTTGCGGAATTGTCAAAAGAGGGCTACACCGCAAAATTAACGGGCTTTGTTAGTGCAAGTGGCGTTGTAACAGATGCTAGCGATTCGGCGGCACTTCCTGTATTTGAAATTTCAACCGATGCAACTGCTATTGCTTTGGCAGAGGATATGAAAATAACGGTTGGCAGTGAAAGCGGCGGTATCAACTTTAAAATCACAGATAACGGCAACGGCGATGGCGACCTTACGGACATAATCCTTAAAAATGTTGGCAGTTACATTCAAGGCGACATTGACGGTATACTTGGCGGCGAAAGTAGCGATGCTATCAACGTTCAATTTGGCAGTGAATCGCTCAACGTCAATTTCGACGGTATCAACGGCGATTCCGCAGTACTTACTTACACGGCTGAAGATACTTTCATGCTTAGCAATTTAGCTAACGATGATGAAATAGAATTGGGCGGCGTCAATTTCTCTTTTGATTCGATAGCTTCGGGCTTTTCTGTTGCTTTTAGTGCTTCGGGTGTTCTCAACTCAATTACTACGGGAGGAGCTTCAACTTCATTCACAACAACGGGCTTAAGTACTGCTACTTCAAGCGATGTTGTCGTCAATGGTCATACAATTACTTCAAACAGAGACTTCACCTATAACTATAACAGTGCAAGCGATATTTCTATTGTTGTCAACGATGACGAGGTAACTATTTCTTCGACGGGCGACGCCACCAAAATTTTCGTGGGGGCTTCTGCCGTAATTGGCAGTCAAAGCTTAGCTTTCTGGGATATTAACTTCAGCGAAAGCAGTCACTTCCAAATTGTCGGCGACAGTGCTACGGTCGTAATGTACGACGGCGACAGCTTTATCACAAATCAAACAACAGCAAGTAAAATTTCTATATCTGGGCTTTCGACAATGCCCGAATTTACCGCCTTAAGTAACGACGAATTATCTTTCACGCGCAACGAGGATAATATTGAAATTGCTGGGCTGTCCACTTTTACAAATGCCACCGCTTCAATAGCAATCGTAGGTTACAAAACTCGCGAAGAGGGCGACGCTGATATTAGTATTGCTTTTGGTATGAGTGGCAGTTATGTAAACGTCAAAGATATGGAAGAAACGGACGTTGTCGAAGTCACTAACGCAACGGCAAGCGGCGTTTACTTTGAAGAAGCTTATTTCAAAACTGCAAGCGGCAATTTCCAATACGACAACAACAGCGATGGCAACGATTATTTGCGCCTCTTGCAAGAAGATACCGTTGAGGCTCTTGGCGGCGAAGTTAGCAGAATCGCTCCTGTTGCGGGCAGTTCCTCCATTGGTATATTAGACCAAACTTTCAAATTTAACAGTGCAAGCGGTACTAATACGGCGTTCTTTACTTACGAAGATGAAAACGGCGACGATACCGCGCAGATTGAAGAAATCGGCTTTAACTTCGTCAACGCGGGCGACGCCATAAGCGGAACTTTTGGTGCTTCTTCCAAAATTCAACTTAGTTACGGTCTAATGGAAGGTGACCCCGAAGGCGACGTTAGCGCACCCGTTGCGACTTCAGCAGACACCGAATATAAAATTACGTATAAAGATCCCACTGCAAGCGAAGATTTATTTACGGCAAGCGAATTTGCGGCGGGTACAGAATTTAACGGCGACGGCAACGGGCTTAGTTCAATTAAATTCGGTTCTGCAAGTGCGGAGCTTGAATTTGAACATTCGGGCGATTTTACTGCTATAACTTCCGGCGGCGGTTCGGTTGTATTAAAAGGCAGTAGCAACCTATCCGATTACTTAAAGATAATTGATGAGCTTGACGCCCTCAACGTCACAACTACGGCAGAAGAATTAGTTTACAACGGCGGCACAAGCAAGAGCATTAGCGGCTTTGTAAGCGGCGACTCAATCACAGTTGCAGACGATGTTTCAAGTTTCTTAACTAAAGAAAGCGGTTCATTCGCTGTTGCGGGCATGTCATTTGTAGTAACTAACGATGATAACGGCGTAGGCTTTGCATTTACTGACGGCAATTTTGCGGCGGTTACGGGTCTTGCAGAAGGTGCCTCACTTACGGCGGGAGCCTACAGCGGTATTCTCGTTGTCAATGGTACGGAACTTGAAGTCAAAGAAGGCGTAGTAGTTTATGGCAACAGCGCAGATGATACAAGTGCTACAATAGTTGGTGGCGAATCCGATCAATCCGACGAGGGTTCTGATGAAGGTTCCGACGAGGGTTCTGATGAGGGTTCCGACGAAGGCTCTGACGCGGGTTCTGATGAAGGCTCTGATGAAGGTTCCGACGAAGGTTCTGATGAAGGCTCTGATGAAGGTTCCGACGAGGGTTCTGATGAAGGCTCTGACGAGGGTTCCGACGAAGGCTCTGACGAAGGCTCTGATGAAGGTTCCGACGAAGGCTCTGATGAAGGTTCTGATGAAGGCTCTGACGAAGGTTCCGACGAAGGCTCTGATGAAGGTTCTGATGAAGGTTCCGACGAAGGTTCTGATGAAGGCTCTGATGAAGGTTCCGACGAAGGTTCTGACGAAGGCTCTGACGAGGGTTCTGACGAGGGTTCCGACGAAGGTTCTGACGAGGGTTCCGACGAAGGTTCTGACGAAGGTTCCGACGAGGGTTCTGACGAAGGTTCCGACGAGGGTTCTGACGAAGGTTCCGACGAAGGTTCCGACGAAGGTTCTGACGAAGAATCTGACCAATCCGACGAAGGCTCCGAAGATTTGCCGCAGTATATCGATAGCCTCACGGAACTTGATACTACCGCGCTTGAGGAAGAATTAAACGTTACTCCGCCCGAATACACAGTTGAAACTGAAGCTATCGACGGAAAAGGCACGGGCACTGCAAGTGATCCTTTGACAATTGCAACTTATGATAAACTCGTTAAGGACAAAGCCGCTGCCCTCAATGATCCGGTTGCGCTTAACGTAACTAACGACGGTACCGGCGAACAAAGTATTGACCTTAGCAAATACGATTCACCTAAAGAAGTTACGCTGTATGAAGGTAAACAAAAAATTAAATTTAATAACGCTGGCGGTAATGTGGCAGTAGTCGCGGGCGCAAGCACAGATGATGACGGTAACGAAATTGCCGGCGCGAAAGGTGAAAAAACTATCGCACTTGGCAACGGCGGCGACCTCGCGATTATTGACGCAGATAAAAGCGCAAAAGTTTCACTCACGGGTGGCACCGGTGATGATTCGCTTGTTGTGCGAAATGATGCTCCTGTAACCTTTGACATGGGCAAGGGCGGCGCAGATAAAATTATTCTTGCTAGCGACGAAAATAAGCAAAATGTTACGCTCAAAAATTATAAGCCTTCATTAGGCGGCGGCATTCAAACCGGTTTGGCGAGCACAGACGCCATTACCGACGCGCTTAAAAATATTGCAACGGCAAATGTTCCTGCAATGGAATTCGGCGACGGCACAATTACAATCAACGGCACCAAAGGCGAAGCAGTTATCACTTTCGCCGATAATGCTAAAACGAATAGCACGACGTTTAATTTGTTCGACGCGAACGGCAATAAGCAAACAGTTGCCTTTAGCCATAAAGACGGCGGCACAGTCACTGCCTCCAATGATAATAATTTCCTTATTGGTAACTGGCTTGAAGATAAAACTGCGGGCACGGCTTTAATTGGCGGTTCCGGCAATGATACAATTCTTTCCGGTTCAATGGATACCATTAACGGCGGCGAAGGCAAAAATCATATCTTCCTTAATACTCCTAACGAATTGCCCGAATTAAGTCCTAAACGCGGCGGCGCAACAGTCGTTTTGGCAACTGGGCGCACGACGGTTAGCGGCGTAAATGCTCACATTGGAGCAGGCGACCACTTCGACAGAGAACAAGGCGATACAATTCAAGCAGACCTTACCAAAGTAAAGGTTACTTATGACGCTGAAGCCGGCGTAATCAATCTTAAGGGCGATAAACTGCGCGGAGAAATTGAAGTAGTACAAGCTGAAGACGGCACATACGCAACGCAAATGTTCCAGAGTGGTAGCAGACTTATTAAGGCGGCTATTGCGGCAAAAGACAGCGAAACTACAATTAACGGCGATATTGGCGCGAATTACTTTAAGGGCAATAAATCCGCAGTCGACTTCACGACCTTTGAAGGAACGGTTAATGTTGACCTCACGGACGATTGGGGTAGCAAGCTTGACGGCGAAGAGGCAGGCTTCAGCGGTATTAACCAGTTGCAAGCCGGCGAATACGATACAACGTTGAAAGGTTCTTCAACAAATGAAACCTTATCGGCGGGTATCGGCAACGTAACCCTTTACGGCGGCGGCGGCAAAAATTTACTTGTCGGTAGTGCTGACAATGAAGAGCGCGACGGCAGGGTTTCCTTCTTTGTACTCGGCGCGGAAAATGGCGCACACAACACAATTCAAGGCTTTACCTTCGCGGACGACGTGGAAGATCGTTCAATGGCTGATGTTCTTGAAATTGGTACGAAAGATCATAACTACGTGTCAAACGTTTATATCAAGGGCGAAAATGATGTTGTTATTGAAGTTAGCAACAGTCCAGGCACCGTAACAGAAAGGGCAGTTGTTGAAGGCGCGGTTGGCAAGAATATGTATATAAGCAAGGAAGTTGCACAGGTTAATACAACTTCTTTGACTTATGACGGCGACGCCTCTTACTTCGTTGCAACCGGCAAGAACGCTTCAATCACTGTAGACAATGAAAGCGTAACTGACGCGCAAATTTGGCTGGGCAACCAAAGCAACAAAACCTTTATCGGCGACATAAGAACGATTGACGCAAGCGACTTCGACGGAAGAGCAGAATTGGCAGGTAACGACACCGACAACACCATTATCGGTGGCTCCGGCAGAAATAGTTTGTGGGGCGGCAATGGCGGCGACGATTTACTCATTGGCGGCGCAGGCGCAAATATGTTCTTCTACGCAAATGGCAACGGCAACGATACGATTCAGGGCGTCAATGAAGGCGACGTTGTTTATCTCGGCGGCGTGACGCTTGAGAACTTGGCGGGCACCAACTTTAGCGACAGCGCAATTACGCTTAACTTCATAGACGGCGGCAAACTCACTGTCAACGATGCGGCAAATGCAACGTTCGTACTTGGCGGTCAAGAGGGTCAACCCGCTTATCACGTGGAAGGTAATGACTTTGTGGCTGGCGATAGAAAATAAGATGGAAAGATTGTAAGTTTGAAAGTTTAAAAGCTGAAAGCTTTTTGGAGCCTCGACAAAACATCGGGGCTTTTTTTATGCGTAATTCGTAATGCGTAATGAAAGGCTAAAACCTAAAAGACAAAAGGCGAAACAAATTTTTTTAGGGATTTTTAATAAAAGAGGCTTGCAAGATATTTACCGTTGTAGTATAAATTTATACGGCACAGCTAGTTTAACCGAAAGGAAGTATTATAATGGCAGAAAAAGAACTTGTGATTGATTTAGAAGAAGGAGGCGATAATGGTTTAACAGCAGAAAAAAATTTCGTATTCGACTTGCAGCTCTTCGCAGGTCTCGCGCCTGAAGCATTCAGCGTGTCCGCCGCTGAGGACGAAGTGTTTACCTCCGGCGACGGCACGGCGGATTCTGACACCAGTAGCACAACTGATTCCGATTATCATGAAAGCGATTTGGTTGATACAACGTTTGATTCTGGCACTACAGTATTTGACAGCGACGGTACCGTCACGGAAGCTAGCATAAGCAATGATTCTGATGGCACTCCTGAAGTTATTGTTAAAGTAGCGTCTTCCGACACGTACGAATCAGATGACGACTTTGCAAATACTCTTGCTAAGGCTGGCATCATTGATAACAGTGAAGTTTTGGTAGTAACCGACTACAGACAAGGTTCCGCCGGTGCTGATGAGACTCCGTCCGATGCAAATCCTGATGATGCGGAAGAGCTCTTAGGCTTCAACTTCAATAATGTAAGTGCAGAAGAACGTGGCATTGGCAAATATACCGCATTCGACGCATCCAATGTAAAAGGTAAGTTCAACATTATCGGTAATGCTCATAACTTCAAGGTTCTTAGAGGCTCTGAATACGGCGGCGTTCTCACGGCAAGAGCAGCAGATTCTGACGGTGAAGGCTCCACGCTTATCGGCGGTGCCAATGACGATAAACTTTATGGCAGCACCGGCGTAGATACCTTCGTAAAGAGCGGCGGCAATGATACTGTTAAGAACTACAACAAAGAAGGTAACCAAGACAGGATTAGATTCATTGACTATGCACTTTCAACCTTGATAAAACAGTTGCAGAATATCATTGATAGCAAAGGATTTAGAGGAATGTTCTCTTCGGGAGACGGCGAGAACGACGGCGGCGACAGCACAGTTGATTTCAGCCTTGATTCCGATAACAACAATGCAGTCATCACCTTTGAAGACGGCTCAACCATGACTTTTGAAGATGTCAAAGGCACTGAAATTTACTTTGAAGATGAAGCCGGCACCCTCTTGAATATAAGCTGGGCAGGCGACACTTCCGACGTAAGTGATGAAAGCGACGAAGTAAGCGACGACGGAAGCGATATTCTTGACAGCGACGACTTAAGTGACAGCGAAGGTTCTGACGAAGGTTCCGATGAAGGTTCTGACGAAAGTTCCGATGAAGGCTCCGATGAGACTTCCGACACGAGCGACGCGGGCGATACTACTTTGCCGCAACATGACTATGCAAATAGCGAAAACGACATTACCGCGATTGAACAAAATCTCGACCTTGAATCACCTGGTGCTATCTTGGATTATGAAGATACCGACGAAACACGCGGCAGCGCAGACAATCCTTTGACAGAATCCGATGTCAACGCACTCATTAAGGCAAAAGTCAATGCTCTTGATGAAGCGGTAGAAGTCAATATCACGGGCAATACTGCTAAGACTGTTGACTTCAGCAAGTACGATTCAATGAAGGAAGTCCACCTGTTCAAGGGCAATCAATCAATTAAGTTCAACGACGAAGGCGGCAACGTTGCTCACGTCGTAGGCGATGGCTATGTTGCAACTAACCTTAACGGCGAAGAAGTAACTGCTGATGCGGCAACCGGCGAAAAGAATATCACACTCGGCGGCGGCGGCGACCTCGCAGTTGTTGATTCTAGCAAGGCTAAAGTCACAGTTACGGGCGGCAAGGGCGATGATACCCTTATGGTTCGCGAAGCGGCTCCTGTAACCTTTGACATGAGCAAGGGCGGCGAAGATAAAGTTCTGCTTGCTAGCGACGAAGCAACCGAAAACGTCACGCTTAAAGGTTATAAGTCCTCGTTGGGCGGCGGCATTGTAACAGGTGCTGTTGATACTGAACAAATTGTCAACGCGATAACAGACGGCGGAGCAATTAAGTTCGGCGATGCAAAAGTCACGATTGGCGGCGCAAAGGTCACCTTCGCAGACAACGCAAGCGCGAATAATACAACGTTCAACCTGTTTGACGAAGACGGCGACAAACAAGCAGTCGGCTTTACTCATAAAGAAGGCGGCGTAGTCAACGTAAGCAGCTCCAAAGATGATTATGTACTGGTCGGCAACTGGCAAGAAGACAAGTCCGGTGCTTCCACGCTGTTAGGCGGCAAGGGCGATGATACATTGCTCGGCGGCAGTGGCGATGTCCTCAATGCTGACGGCGGCAGTAACCAAATCAAACTCAACAACGACGCTCAACGCGACGGCGCAACGATTGTTCTTTCGACGGGTCGCACGACGATTAGCGGCGTCAACTCTCACCTTGCGGCAGGCGATCACTTCGACGAAGAACAAGGCGATACAATCCAGGCTGACCTCACTAAAGCAAAAGTTACTTATGAAGACGGCGTAATTCGCGTCAAAGGCGATAAACTGCGCGGCGAAATCGTTGACGTAACTCAAGCTGAAGACGGCACGTATGTAACGCAGATGTTCCAGAGTGGTAGCAGACTCGTCAAAGCGGCTATTGCAGCGAAAGACAGCGAAACCACAATCAACGCGGACGTTGGCGCGAACTACTTCAAGGGCGATAAATCCGCAGTCGACTTCACAACCTTTGAAGGTACAGTTAATGTTGACCTCAGCGAAGATTGGGCTAGCACGCTTGACGGCGCAGTAGCAGGCTTCAACGGTATTAACCAGTTGCAAGCGGGCGAATACGATGCAACGTTGAAAGGCTCTTCAGCAAATGAAACCTTGTCGGCAGGTATCGGTAACGCAACCCTCTACGGCGGCGGCGGCAAGAACGTACTTGTTGGCAGTGCTGAAAACGCAGACCGCGACGGCAGAGTTGCCTTCTTGGTACTCGGCGCAGAAAACGGTGCACGCAACACAATTCAAAGCTTCACCTTCGCCGATGACGTAGAAGATCATTCGCTGGCAGACGTTCTTGAAATCGACACCAGAGAAAACCTTATCTCCAACGTCTACATTAAGAACGATAATGATGTTGTCCTCGAAGTTAGTAACAAAGCTGGCACTGCAAGTGAGACTGCAACAGTCGAAGGCGCAGTTGGCAAGAATATGTACGTAACTGACAGCGTTATTGCACAAGTTAATACAACTTCGTTGACTTATGACGGCGACGCTTCGTTCTTCGTAGCAACCGGCACGAATGCGGGAATTACAATCGATAACGATAATGTAACTGACGCACAAATCTGGCTGGGCAATCAAGGCAACAAGACCTTTATCGGCGACATCAGAACGATTGACGCAAGCGACTTCGACGGCAGAGCCGAATTGGCAGGTAACGACACCAACAACACCATCATGGGCGGCTCTGGCAAGAATAGCCTGTGGGGCGGCAACGGCGGCGATGACTTGCTTATTGGCGGTAGCGGTGCAAATATGTTCTTCTACACCAATGGCAACGGCAACGATACCATTCAGGGCGTTAAAGAAGGCGACGTTGTTTATCTGTCGGCTGTCACGCTTGAGAATTTGGCAGGTACTGAATTCGGTAACAGTTCCATTACGATGAACTTCAACGACGGCGGTAAACTGACAATCAACGACGGCGGCTCGAAGGTCGGCATAGTGCTCGGCGAACAAACCTACTATGTCAACAGCGAACGCAATGACTTCACCACCACTAAACCCGAATAAATTCTAATTCTTGATAATAATTTGAACTGAATTTTTTGGAGCCTCGACTTCGGTCGAGGCTCTTTTTTTGCAAAAAAAAATAGCCCGAAGGCTTAAAATAATTTTTTCAAAGCGCGTTCAATAATTCTGCGCGATTTACGGCGTAAGTTCCAACTTTAGCGACCACGACGCCCGCCGCCACGTTCGCAAGATACGCCGCCGCCTCTGTATTTAATTTTCCTGCCAACGCAAGCGCGAAAACCGCAATCACCGTGTCGCCTGCGCCCGATACGTCAAAAACTTCCTGCGCCCGCGCTTTTATGTGAGAAATTTTTTCTGATTCTATCAAACTCAAGCCCGCCGCCGACCGCGTCACGATTAAGCCGCGCAAATTAAATTCGTCGATAACATTTTGCGCGGCTTCCTCAATCTGTGCGTCAATGTTAGAAATTTTTTTCGGCAAGACGGCGTTAAGCTCCTTTAAATTCGGCGTGATATAACTCGCGTCGAAATATTTTTGCCAATTATCGCCTTTCGGGTCGACTATCACGAATTTTTTTTGCGCTCGACACGCGCCGATAATCTCGCGACAAATTTTTTTACTGCAAATGCCCTTGCCGTAATCGGAAATAATCACCGCGTCAACGTTTTCAATCTGCGCGGAGAAATTTTTTAATAATTTATCGCTGTCCTCGCCGTTAAGTTCGCTCGCGTCCTCAAAATCAAGGCGAATCATTTGCTGATGACCGCTTATCACGCGAATTTTCGTCGTTGTCGGCTTTGAAGTCTCAATAATTCCAGAATAATCGACGCCAATATTTTTTAGCTTGCTAAGAAAAATTTCTCCGTGATTATCCGCGCCGATTTGACCGATTAGCGACGTTTCACAGTCCAGCAACGCTAAATTGTGCGCAACGTTCGCCGCGCCGCCTAATGTTTCGCGAATTTTCATAACTCGCGCAATCGGAACGGGAGCTTCAGGAGAAATGCGCGTCACTTCGCCAAAATAATATTTATCCAACATCACGTCGCCGACGACAAGGATTTTGCAATTTTTTATGCCGTTCTCAACAAAATTTTTAAGTTCATCAATCATTTTAACGCCTCAAATGAACTTTCTGCCGCCGAAATTGTTTTTTCTATGTCTTCTTGCGTATGAACCGCCGATAAAAATAGCGTCTCGAATTGCGACGGTGCAAAATAAATTCCTTGTCCCAACATCGCGCCGAAAAATTTTTTGAACTGCTCCTGATTCGCGGCGGCTGATTCGTCGTAGTTTGTAATTTCCTTATCACTGAAAAATATTCCGAACATTGAGCCGGCTTGCGGCGTTTGAATCGTTATTCCGGATTTTTGCGCGGCTTTTTTTATTCCGTCAACAAGTTTTGAAGTCTTAGCAATTATTTTAGGTGTCAAATTTTCTTCCAATAAAATTGTCAAAGTTTCAATGCCCGCCGTCATCGCAAGAGGATTTCCGCTTAACGTTCCGGCTTGATAAATTCTTCCGTCTGGTGAAACGTTGCGCATAATGTCTTCACGTCCGCCATAAGCCGCGCACGGTAAGCCGCCGCCAATTATTTTGCCTAAACACGTTAAATCGGGTGTGATTTGATATTTTTCCTGCGCACCACCGAGCGCAACACGAAAGCCGCACATAACTTCATCAAAAATCAGCAACGCGCCATATTTTTTAGTAATTTCTCTTAACCCGCGCAGATAATTTGCTTTAGGCAGAATCAAGCCCATATTCCCCGCAACCGGCTCAACGATAATCGCCGCGATTTGTTCGCCGCATTGAGCAAAAATATTTTCAACGGCGGCAAGGTCGTTAAAAGGTAAAGTAATTGTATCCTGCGCGGTTCCACGAGTTACACCGGGACTTGACGGCTCGCCGTAGGTCGCCGCGCCGCTTCCCGCCTTAACGAGCAAAGAATCGCTGTGCCCATGATAGCAACCAATAAATTTTATAATCTTGTCGCGCCCTGTAAAACCTCGCGCCACTCTTAACGCGCTCATCGTCGCCTCTGTGCCGGAATTCACCATGCGCATAACCTGCATTGACGGAAAAATTTTGTTGACGAGCTTAGCCAATTTCGTTTCAAGCAAAGTCGGTGCGCCGTAACTTGTACCGCGTTCGACAGCACTTTTGAGAGCGGCGACAATTCGCGGGTACGCATGACCTAAAATCAGCGGACCCCACGAGCCGACAAAGTCAATATATTCGTTGCCGTCAATGTCAAAAATATGACTGCCCGCGCCGTGTGAAATGAACGGCGGATTAGAATTGACACTGCTAAAGGAACGGACAGGGCTATTGACGCCGCCCGGCATAAATTTTTTAGCTTCGTTAAAAGCCTCAAGAGATTTTTTTAAATTCATTTCAATACCTCCGCAACGTCGAGCGCGTGATAAGTGATAATCATATCCGCGCCGGCGCGTTTCATTGCAGTTAAATTTTCTGTGACAATGCGTTGATAATCAATCCAACCGTTAGCGGCGGCGGCTTTAACCATAGCGTATTCACCGCTAACGTTGTAGACCGCGACGGGGCGATTGATAGTTTGTCTAACCTTGCTGACAATATCAAGGTAAGCTAGCGCGGGCTTAATCATGATAATATCCGCACCTTCCGCCAAATCTAATTCAACTTCCTTAAGAGCTTCGCGGCTGTTGGCGAAATCCATTTGATATTGCTTTCTGTCGCCAAATTGCGGAGCAGAATCTGCCGCGTCGCGAAAAGGCGCGTAATAGCCCGACGCATATTTAACGGCGTAGCTCATGATAGAAACGTTTTGGAAATTTTTAACGTCGAGCGCGTCGCGAATGGCGGCAATCCTCCCGTCCATCATATCGGAAGGTGCGACAATATCCGCGCCCGCCTCCGCTTGACTTACAGCAACTTTTTGCAAAAGTTTCAAAGTCTCGTCGTTGTCAACGTAATGCCCGCAAAGTTTGCCGCAATGCCCGTGCGTCGTGTATTGGCAAAGGCAGACATCACCGACAATAATTAAATCGGGCGCGGCTTTTTTAATGGCGGCGATGGCGCGTTGAACGGGGCTTTTCATATCCCACGCGGAAGATCCAATTTCGTCCTTGTATTTGGGCAAACCAAAAACTTCGACGGCGGGAATCCCAAGCGCGGCGATTTTTTTAGCAAGCTCAACGGCGTTATCAACGGATAAATGATAACAATCGGGCATTGAAGGAATTTCTTCGCGAACATTTTCGCCCGCCACGACGAACAGCGGATAAATTAAATCTTTAACGGATAAATTAGTTTCGCGAACCATTGAGCGCAGATTTTCATTGAGGCGCAACCTGCGCGGACGCAATTTAATCATTTAAATCAGCTCCTTTTTAGGTGGGTAGGTGGGTAGTTTTTTCTACCAACCTACTCACCTAACAACTACTAACCTACTCCGGCATTAAAACGATATTGACGGGCAAATTGCTTGCGCTCGGCGGCGAATATTCAAAAGAAACTTGCCCGCGATAACTTCCAAGCTCGGAAAGTTCAGTTCCCTCCGTCATAAGCGAAATTCCTTCGATTCGGGCGAACGCAACGGCTTGATTTTCGGGCGGCATTCTATCACCAAAATAAAGTTTGTTATGCGGCGTCTGAATCACGCCGGATTTATCTTTATATCTGTAGCGCAAGGCTCCAGCGTAACGCCCGCCCAACGGACTAAGGCAAAAGCGCGTTAAAAGTTTTGTGTTAAAATTCAGCGTGTAATTTATGCCGTAGTTGCCATAATTGATAACTTCTGAACCGTCGGTCGCGTCAATTCCCTTTTTATAAAGGTCGTTGACGTTGTCGCCAATCAAAACGTAGCCAAGCCCGTCATTTTTCCAATCGTAAGGACGTTTCAGCGTCAAAGTTCGATTCATTTTCTTAAACGTACCGCGCATGGCATATTTATCTTTAGGCAAAATCTCTGCGCGGTCGAGAAATTGCAAAGGGTCGGCGTATTCGGGATACATCATCAAAAAAATTTTAACGGGCTTATCAGAATAAAAATCGCAAACGCCGTGAATCAGCTGACCAGGTCTAAGCAAAAAAAATTTTTCATTCGGCTGATAAATTTTGCGTTCATAACGGCGCAACTCAATCGAATCAAAAAAATTATTCTGCATGTACATTATCTGCACATTCTTTCCAACGCTGAAATAATTTCTGTTTGGAAGGCAAAACCCGCCGCGAGTGATATTTATAACCGCCTTGCCGTTCGAGACGTTTTCAAAGATAATGGCAAATTTTTTGCGCAGACCGGTATCGTTTAGATGATAAAATAAAATTCGCGCTTCGCCGCTTACGGTATCGGTGTATAAAATGCCATTGCTGCGAACGTATTCGGGGCTGTCGGAAAAAATGAGCGTACCGCCGCTGTCGCGTGATTCTACTTCGAGCCTGTGCATAACGGAAGAAATTTTTTCTGCCGAAGCGTTAGAAGTAAAGATTAAAGCCGCGATAATTGCCGCGATAATTTTTTTGATAATCAACAAAAATATCTCCTTGAAAGTTTTTGAGCGATTATAACACGCGCCGATTAAAAGCACAAAAATTTTTCTTGACTTTGCAAAAAGGCGGCAGTATAATTGCGCTTGTGTTGGGGACGTAGCTCAGCTGGGAGAGCATCAGGTTCGCAATCTGGGGGTCAAGGGTTCGAATCCCTCCGTCTCCACCAATACCAATGAAAATTATTTAAAATTAAATATCGGGGAGCTTGCAAACAGGATGAGAGGAAGTTAGGCACTTCGACCCGTGGTCGCACCCCATATGGGGTACGTGGATTGAAATAAATAAATAAATGTACATTGCCGACGTAGGAAATATAATTTCGACACAAAAAGGAGGCTTCCGGATTGGAAGTCTCCTTTATTTTTGAGGAGTTGTGACAAATGGACAAGACAAAAAAATTAACATTGGCAGCGGTATTGACGGCAATAGCGGTTGTTGGCAGTTTATTATCCTTTCCTGTGCTGGGCAGTCGTTGTGCGCCTGTTCAACACATGGTAAACGTATTTTGCGCGGTGCTTTTGGGTTGGCGGTACGGATTGGGCGCGGCGTTCACGGCAAGTTTGTTGAGAAATCTTTTGGGCTTGGGCAGTGTGCTTGCTTTTCCTGGTAGCATGTTCGGCGCGTTTTTTAGCGGAATAGTTTACGCACGGACGAAAAATATTTTGCTGACAATCTGCGCCGAAGCGTTAGGCACGGGGATAATCGGCGGGCTTGCGGCGTACCCGATAGCAATTTTATTTATGGGAAAAGCGGCGGGCGAAGTTGCTTTTTATGTCTACGTGATACCGTTTTTAATCTCGACGACTTGCGGAGCGATTCTTGCGGGGCTTGTCGTCAATCGATTCAAAAAATTTTTTGGAGCGTGATTTTTTATGGCAACACAAATGCAAATGGCTCGTGAAGGCAAAATATCTGACGCAATGAAAATTGTTGCGGCGGCAGAAAAAATTCCCGTCGAAGAAATTCGGCGCGGCGTGGCGCAGGGCGTCATAACAATCTGCGCGAATGTCAATCATAAAAATTTAAAACCTTGCGGCGTGGGCGCGGGACTTCGTACAAAAGTCAACGCCAATATTGGAACGTCAAGCACCTTCCCCGAAATTGAACCGGAACTTTTGAAATTGGACGAGGCTATCAAATGCGGCGCAGATTCGGTTATGGATTTGAGCACGGGCAATAATATCGACGTTTCGCGCAAAAAAATTATCGGACATTCGCCGATAATGGTCGGCACAGTTCCGATTTATCAAGCGACGGTTGAGGCGATTAAAGCGCACGGCGCGATTGTCGCCATGACCGAAGAGGATTTGCTCAAGACGATTGAGACGCAAGCCAAAGACGGCGCAGATTTTATGACTTTGCATTGTGGCGTTACGCGCTCGGCGATTGAAAAACTTCGGACGCAAAAAAGAGAGATGGATATTGTAAGTCGCGGCGGAAGTTTTATTGCGGGCTGGATTCTCCACAACGAAAAAGAAAATCCGCTCTTTGAACGCTACGACGACATTTTAGACATCTGCGCGAAATACGACGTGACGATAAGTCTTGGCGACGGTATGCGTCCTGGTTGCATTGCCGACGCGACGGACAGGGCGCAATTAACGGAGCTGATAACTTTGAGCGATTTGGTTGATCGTGCTTGGCGGCGCGGCGTTCAAGTTATGGTTGAAGGTCCCGGACATGTTCCCTATGACCAGATTGAAGCGAACATGAAACTTGAGAAGAGACTTTGCCGCAACGCGCCTTTTTATGTTCTCGGACCTTTAGTTACGGACGTTGCGCCCGGCTACGACCATATAACGGCGGCGATTGGCGGAACGCTCGCGGCGATAAGCGGCGCGGATTTTTTATGTTACGTGACGCCTGCCGAACATCTTTGCTTGCCGACGATTGAGGACGTTCACGACGGCGTAATTGTTTCGAGAATTGCCGCACATGCCGCCGATTTGGTTAAGGGCGTTAAGGGTGCTAACGATTGGGATTTAAAAATGGCGCGTGCCCGAAAAGTTTTGGATTGGGACGAGCAAATTAAACTCGCGATTGATCCCGCCCTTGCAAAGAAAAAGCGCGGCGCAAGAAATAAGGCGGGCGAAACGGCTTGCAGTATGTGCGGCGATTATTGCGCGGTTAAAATCGTCGGGAAATATTTTGATTCGCCCGTCTTCCCTTGCGTTGACTGATTATTAAACCCCTTCCAATTCGGCAATGCGCCGCTGCGCCGTCAACAATTCTTTTTGCTGCGCGTCTATAACACTCAAGAAAAATGGCAACGTTAAAGCCGTAGAATCATTTTCCTTTGCGAATTCGCGATAAAGATTTTCATAAATATCTTGCGTGTTCAACTGCATACGCTCTTCAAAACACGCCGTCAAACAATTATTAAAATGCATATTCAAAGACTGCGCACAATACGCGGGACGTTGCTTAAGAATTTCAATTTTGTTTGAAAGTTCATTGAACGCCTTGAGCCACGCAACAAACGCCGCCATCCAATGATAAATTTGTTCCTGCGGCGGTCGCTTCTTATGCGAAACAGATTCGGCAGGATAACTTCTGTAAAAATAAAGCGGAACAGGCAACCGCAAAAATCTTTTGGCGTGGCAGAAAACTTCAATCGTCCAAATGAAATCGCCGCCCGTAACTACCTGCGGGAAGGCGATTTTATTTTGCGTCAAAAAATCGCGCCTAATAAATTTTGTCCAAGGGGTTGGAAAATTTCCTTCAAAAAGGAGCCGTTGCAAATTTTTATTCGGCGCGTCAAGCGTCAAAGAAATTTTATCTTCCTTAAGCGAGCCTTCAACGTCAATCATCGTCTTGAAATTTTCGCCGCCGTCACAAAGATAATAAGCGGAAGTGTAAACAACCTCCGCTTGATATTGAGTCGCCGCCATGTTTAAAATTTCCAGCGCGTTTTTAATAATAAAATCGTCGGCGTCAACAAAAAAAATATATTCGCCGCTCGAAAATTTTAAGCCGATATTGCGCGGAACATAACCGCCGCCGCCCGAATTTTTTTCTGTGCTTAAAAGTTTCAGCCGCCCGTTAAATTTCTCCGTATAACTTTTGACAACCGCGCAGGAATTATCCGTTGAGCAATCATCAACAACGATAACTTCAAAGTCCGTGAACGTCTGATTTAAAATGCTGTTCAGACAATCGCCGATATATTTTTCCGCGTTGTACATTGGAATAATTACCGAAATTGCAGGCAACAGAATCACTCCTTATTTTCGGACGGCGTTATTAACATTTCCAATTCTTCGGGAGAAACTTTTACCGAAGAAATTTTTTTAATCTGCTCTTCCTTAGACAACGAAACTTTTTTTCTAGTTTCCACGCTGAAAATTTTTTCAAACGCCTCTTGCGCCGTCTCGACCGGAAAAATTTTTAAGCCTAAGTGCCCTTTTGGAATGTCCTTTGAATTTTCTTTAGGAATGACTAAAGTTTTAATGCCCGCCTGTTTCGCGCCGTAAGCCTTCTCGAAGACGCCGCCGACCGGTCGAATTTTTCCCTGCAACGAAATTTCGCCCGT
>Ga0247609_10002147_pt1 | contig 21512 bp, 13 predicted proteins | sample 172DNAGHGlowgp2_FD_193487 | JGI IMG/M metagenome (GOLD analysis project Ga0247609, IMG submission 193487) | Sheep rumen microbial communities from Palmerston North, Manawatu-Wanganui, New Zealand - 1728 DNA GHGlow gp2 | ecosystem: Host-associated > Mammals > Digestive system > Stomach > Rumen ...
TCGGAGGGATTTGAACCCACATGTCCTTTCGAACACCAAGGTTTGAGCTTGGCATGTCTACCGTTCCATCACGAGACCAAGTGTTAGAGTTAGCGGTTTGGGATTCGAACCCAAATTACCGGTGTATCAGACCGGGTTCCTAAACCTGATTGGAAGAACCGCTAATAATATAATTCTAAATATACTTAAAAAGCATCTACTTTAAAAAGTCTGTCAACTTATAAGCACCTACAATGCATTTTGCTGGAATATTGTTATACGTAAAGTAAGTATGTACACAATCCATTGCAGAATCTTTATAGAACTTAAAGTTTTTACCTAACTGGTCTATTCTTAACTTTATTATATAGCATTTATCAATATCTTCAAAGTTTAATTCTTTAAGCATATCTTTCATTTGCTCTCTAACTTTATTATAGTCTTTATAGTCTTCAGTAGCAAAAACATAAATTCTTTCAGGAGCTGAACGATAAGAAGCCGCTCGGCATCTTAATCCAGTCTTCAAAATCTTATCTTTTGAATCTTCATTTTTAGTTATATGAAATATAAAGCTTTCACATTTACTTTGAATATAAGGAAGTACATTTTCTTTACTATATAATGGCATGCAATGAAGTAAGTATTTATTTTCAGTATCTTTACCAATTTCATAGTTTAAAAATTGCATATCATTTTTAAATGAAGGCATTTTTAAATAAGCATCTCTGATATAGTCTTGCTTAAAATATATTTCAACTCTGCCATTGTTAATAATCTGAATTCTATTAATATCTCTATTATATTTTCTTTCTAAAAAGCTTTTTAATATTTCTGGATTACAGCTCATTAAATTTTCATATAAATGAGAATATTCATAATTTTCATATTCAGTATCTTTATAAAGTTCTTCAAATAAATCATTTAAAAGATAATTCTTTATGAGCTTACCTTCTAAATCATCTAATAGCTCTTTTTCTAAAAATTCTTGCAATGTCATATTAGTATAATATATTTTAAAAAATGAACCCATAAAAATCTCCTTATGCCAAAGGCTTCCTAAAGGAATAAAAACTCGATTCATTTAAAAGTCTCTTAACTGCTTCCACCATTCGGTCATATCGACTGTGGCATCTCTGCGGCTCATAAGTCTTCCCCTACGTAGGCTGCCTTGAACATCCGGCCTGCCAAAGTTTGCCGGCTTTAAGACTTTCAGTTTTTTTAAAGGACTCATGTACTTCCATACGGCTTTCCATGATTTTTCAAGCACTGTCGTAGTTTCTCACGTTCTGGCTTCACCTTATCTCGTCAGTTTGCTCCGCCCAAGAGTACTGTTGCGAGCCCCCAGTAATTGTTGCGGTCAGTACGGGACTTGAACCCGTGAACACCTGCGTGACAGGCAGGTATGATAGCCAACTTCACCAACTGACCATATTATAATTAAATTGACCTTGATTAATGCGGCGATGGTTTTTAAGCCAACGCCACCGATTTCCACGGCTATTTACACTCTTAGCCAGTCAATTTGTCAAGCCCCATAGATTTGAACTACGAATATTTCAGCATCCTATTCCCTGCAGCGCTATTCAGATGCCTCCCACATCAGAAGTGGGTGAGTCTAACCAATTCCTCCAAGGCTTGATATAAAAGTGTAAACACATGTTGAATTTGAACTCATGACATTCTGTGTATAAGGCAGGCACTCTAGCCAACTAAAATAAAGGCCCAAAGTTTAAAATTTCATTTTTCTTCCTTTAATCCAACCTTCAGCAAGGTATTTTTCTAAATCTTCTTTTTTAATTTTAATAGACTCTTTATCATTATAAATCCAACAAGTCCCATACTGTGAATTCTTTTCACCCTGTTGATGTTTTATATTTTTATATGTTTGTTTTACTTTTTCAATGGTTTCTGGTTTATGTTTTCTATTTACCCAAAATGAAACTAACTCGCCAGACAAATATCTTGGGTCATCTAAAGAAACTAAGTAACACTTTCCATCTTTATTACGTACTGTAACCATTCCACTAATATCAAATGCACCACCCTTAACTACATTATAACAATTTTCATCTTTTATAAGTTCTTCATTTACTATTTCTGCTTCATATTCATTTGCTTTTTCTCTGGTATCAAAGAACTTTAAAATCTCTTTAGTAAAATTCTCAATTCCATATTTCTTATAAGCATAATGTAAACGAGTACCTGAACCCATATAACCATCTTCTAAATTATCTGTACTATGCACACCATAATAGAAATGATTATTTAAGTTATTAGTTATCTTATAAAAATAATGATATTTGTGCTTTACTCTTGGCATTGTATTAGTTCGATTTTATTATATAATAATTTAATCAAACTTATTTTTTAAAGTAGGCAACTAAAGATTCCGAACTCTTTAGAATTTTATAAGATAACGCTCTAACCTTTAAACTACAGTAACACCAGTCACAGGAGGATTCGAACCATCTAATCTCTATCTTATCTTAATTTTTATAAATAGAGTGGACCCTGTGGTACTCGAAACCACGACCTCCTGCGTGCAAGGCAGGCGCTCTAGCCAACTGAGCTAAGGGCCCATATCATATAAAAGATGTTGAACTGTTATTGCCGTACTCTAGAAGTTTCGTCTCAAGCAGCTTCCATTGCCACCGCTACCTAGTGGCGTCTCGTTTCAGTACTGTGCTGTTCAGGTTGGTCTACTCATCACGCTTGGACGCTGTAGTTTTAATGCAACTTCGGGTATACACAGTTAGTCGCCGTTCTTGCAATGACCCATAACCTTTTTACATCTTTAAGTAGCCCCACTGAGAATCGAACTCAGATTTACAGCTTAGAAGGCTGTCATTCTATCCATTGAATTATAGGACTATAGCAGCGGAGGGTTGAGGTGTCGAACCCCATACCTGTTACAGTACGAACGGTTTTCAAGACCGCCTTGCAGGCCGCTGCAATTAACCCTCCATATCGTCGGAGTGGCGTGCTCTGCCCACGCGACCGCTGGTTCCCAAAACCAGCATTCTACTAACTGAACTACACCCCGAATATAGTATCACAGTATACACTGCTAATTGTTAATCTGTAGCGGGAGGTGGACTCGAACCACCGTGGAACGGCTTATGAGACCGTGCTGGGACCATCTCCAGTCTATCCCGCCATTTTAAGTGTGGTCTCTGATGGATTTGCACCACCGACGCATAGCTCTTCAGGCTATCGCTCTACTAGCTGAGCTAAGGGACCAAAAATTGCGATGTGGTAGACACTGCCTCTTACATCTGGTCCCCTTTTCACATCCCTGCTACTTGGGGGCCCCGTTCTTGCTCTTTGAACTACACATCTAACACCTTCAATTGTACTTTTCGAAGGTGATTCATTTGCAATTGAATGTGGGAGAGGTAGGATTCGAACCTACTAAGCCAAAAGGCGCTTGATTTACAGTCAAGTAAGGCTCTCCATCGCCCCCGCTCTCCCAATATAACATGGTGGTTTGTTTTTGTCCCAATTTTAAACCTTCACATAATAGATTGATTAGATTGTTCCATGTGGTTACGCTTATTATATGTCTATTGTTAGCTCCTCATACTGGAATACAAAACTAATCAAATTAGCGTATGCAAAGGACTGGGTTGCTGTACTAAGGACAAACTCGCCAGTATTAAAAAACTCTACAGCTTTTCACGCAGGCCCTAAAGGAATCGAACCTTTACTACCAGAACCAAAATCTGGTGCACTACCGTTATGCAAAAGGCCTATATAGTGCTGCCCCACAAGGATTTGAACCTCGAACAACTGAGTCAGAGTCAGTCATGTTGCCAATTACACCATAGAGCAATGTAAGTTTAAAAACAAGTCTCTGCAGATTACCTCATTGAGTGACTCGAACACTCTTTCATCCTTTCAGGACAGCATCCATCCATCAATGCTTAATGAGAAATTTGACTTGATTCTAAAAACGCAGAGCTTCAGGTCATCTTGCTCCGAATTGTAGATATCCAACCATCCATACACACCACCTCCCGTAAGGGAATAGGTACGTAGGTAACCTACTAAAATTTTAAAGAATCTCGATATAGTTCCATCTCTCCCAATGTATTAAGGATGAAGCCTCTGGAAAGGGTCTTCTTGGACGCGTCTCGGATATAACCCCTTCAGGAAGTAACATGTGGTTTTTCGCGATAGGACCCATGTCTCTAATCCCAACTTTTAGCCGCGCTCTCGGCGTAAGAGACTCTTGAAAATAATAGAACTACTTTGCATGTCACTTTTCGTTCTCGTAGCGGAGGCAGGATTCGAACCCGCGACCTTCGGGTTATGAGCCCGACAAGCTGACCTCTGCTCTACTCCGCAATGTTGTGATACGACACGACTCGAACGTGCATCACCCGACGTCCCGCCATTGGGTGTCCTAACCGTTAGACGACGTATCTGGCCTCTTGTTAGCTACTCAAAAGACCAACTAAAGCGCTTTAAAACCATTGGCAGCCTCTAGCAGATTCGAACTGCTGTTTCCAGAATGAAAATCTGGCGTACTGACCAACTATACGAAGAGGCCATTTTTTAAAAGCTCTGGGTGTTTTTCCAATTTCACCATCGCGGCGATATGAGTGCCATGGCTAGGATTCGAACCTAGATTCCTCGTAAGGACTCAGAGCATTGGATAATGTGCCTGAGGTGGGAGTCGAACCCACACGACCATTTCTGGTCAAAGGATTTTAAGTCCTTCGCGTACTACCAATTTCGCCACTCAGGCTTCTGAAAAGTGCCACCTAAATGTCCGCTTCACAGCAGGTGAAACAGTGACGTAGTTTCTTTGGCGTATGAATAAAACGTGGTATTAGAAGGATTCGAACCTCCAACGCAACTGATATAAGTCTCTGCTCCAAATTTAATTGTCCAAACGCATTAATCTTTCTTCAGCCTCATTACCATTATGATATAATACCATTAATAAGTATCTTGAAAATTGTCACCTAAATGTCCGCTTCACAGCAGGTGAAACAGTGACGTAGTTTCTTTGGCGTATGAATAAAACATTGAGACCACTGTTGGGGTCGAACCAACAAGGGAGGCATACCATGGAGGTTTAGTCCTCGTTACGTGCCGTTTACCGACACTTCCTCAGCAGTTTCAGGAACTCGTCCATCCACCGCCTTCTTTACCTAATTTGAATAAGTGGTCAAAATTGCTATCTGAAATTTCCGCTTCACAGCAGGTGAAACTAATAGCAAAGTTTCTTTGTTGAATATACGACTAAAATGGCCTTCAGCTCAAGAAAATACTAAAGAGGCAGCCATTCTCAAAGGAGGTTGTTCGTTTTCTTGATTGAGTTCGCATATTCAAATTGTTATCTGTTTAATTGTTGGCTCCAAGAGATGGAGTTGAACCATCAATCTTTCACCTTTTTAGGGTGAACGTTTTACCATTAAACTATCTTGAAGTTTATTTAATTGGTCATCGTTTTGGTACTCGGTGGAAGTCACTTTTACGGCGGTTGCCCGAACATCAGTTAACTTCATTATTCTCTGAGAACTCCCCAAAGATTTTCAACCCATACGCTTTTCAAGTTTTTTTTGGTTGTATCAGCATGTCAAAGAGCGTTGTTGCATTGTTTCAACAAGATAAGATATTTAATTTTTGTGAAAATTTTAATGATTCACTAAAAAATTTCTTATGTCATTGATTCAAAGAACGTTAATTTGTGGAATTTCGATGTCTTAGCTTCCACAGAGCTAAATATAAAGATATCCTATAAAAGAAAATCTAAACATCATTTTTAAAGAACCTTAATTTGTATTTCTCAATAATTGAGATTTACAATTTGAAATATAAAGATATCCTATAAAAGAAAATCTAAATATCAATTTTTTAAAGAACCTTAATTTGTATTTCTCAATAATTGAGATTTACAATTGAAATATAAATAAAAAAGGTGGAAAATTTAGATTGATTTTAAATTTTTCCACCTTATTCGTTTAACATCTTTAAAATCAATCTTTACGTTTTCGGTGGAATCTGGCAAAATCTTCTGGGAGTACGTTACCATATTTATAGGCATCACTTCCCTGTGCACATGAAATCTGTTGGCGTTCTTCTATAGAAGAGCTCCACAAGTTCATTGTCATATTTAATAAATTCTTCATCGAAACTACTTTAATTGATTTTCAGTTTAAGAATAAATAAGTGCATGGCAATTTTTAAATTTTTCCTCCATTATTTTTTAATATATAAATACATACGCAGGCGCATCTAAATAAATATTATATATCTAGGTTTTATTGAAATTATATACTCTAACTCTAACATTTATTATTAAAAAAAATAATTTTGAAATGAAAAGCTTGACACAAACAATAAATGAAAGAGGCAGACAGGTATATACTAAAGAAGACTTTTTATTTGAACTTCGTAGAATTGAGGAAGTGATAGAAGAATCTGAATGTGACAAATGGTGCTTGAGCGTATCTAAAGGCAACTATGTTTACCCATCTGAATTCGAAAAAGTAGAGATAGATGAAAACATTGGTGAACTAATATTTGGTGCATAAGACAAGAGCTATAAAAGATACTTAAAAGGCTGGGAATTCCCAGCCTTTTTTGTTCATATATAAGAAGTAGTATTGGAAGTTCTGTAGTGTGGCCTACCTCCTCAAGGTACTAGAGCTTGGTGCCTTAGATGTGCTGGAGCCGCGGCTAGGTGTACTAGAAGGAGTTCTAGAGACACTGCTGTGTGAAGCGTTACTAGGGCTGTTGTTGAAGGTCCTGCTAGGGCTGCTTGCAGGCTTGCTGTAGGTATGAGATGAAGTAGACGGTCTCGCGGTATTAGGGGCAACCCTGGTGGCGGAACTACTTGAGCTTGATGGTTTGTATGTGTTCGAGCTGGTAGACGTCCTGGCGGCACTTGATGAAGTCCTAGAAGTACTTGAGCTAGATGGCTTGTAAGAGCTTGAGCTAGCTGGTCTTGAAGTAGAATTTGAAGGAGTCTTGGCAGCAGTATTGTAAGACCTTCCTGAACTTGAGTTGTTCACTCTGTTATATGTATTAGTATTGTTAGAAGGTCTGTTCACTGGTGTCTTGGTCTCAGTTGAACCAGAACGATGCATCTCACCAATGTTGCTGTGCTCTGGGTGACGACTATTCCAGCTTCCATTTGGGTGTGAGTTACCATATCCATTCATAGATGGACGATGACCATTGAAGTCATGATGTGGCTTATGTGGGTGATGGTAGCTGCAGTGATGGTGGTGATGATATGTAGCTATGTGAGTATGATACACATGATAAGGTCTGTGGTAGTATCTTGCCCAGTATGGTGGATAGTAGCCCCAGTAGTATGGGGAGTGCCAGTAGTGCCAGTATGGGTCCCAGAACCAGTTCCAAATGACTGGACGATAGATATATACAGGCTCTATTATGTAGTTTCTACCATATATGTACTCATTGCCAATTACCTGCACTGTAATGTTCTTTGTTGCAGTATCTTTCTTTACATATATAGTAGCAATGTCCTGATAGATGTCAGTGGCAAGAACTGCCTGTATAACTATGTAGTGGTCACCACTTTCGACCGTCTCAACACACCTAAGATAGTCAATTTCACTGTCCCCATTCAAGTCAAGATTGGAGATTCCTATTGATTCATCATTGAGCTTCTTCTCAAAGTCTTCTATGTCTTTTGAGTCTCCAAAGAGTGAGGCTGCCGCTTTCAAGTCAAAGTCATCAGCAACTTCTTCATTCACTGCTGTAACGGTCTGTCCAAACGATGCGATGCTCATCCCGAGTATCATACACCATATCATAATCAACTTTTTCATGGTTATTTAGTATTTGTTTGTATATACCTATATAAAAATTGTGCCAGACTTTGTGAAAATCTGGCATTTAATTATTAAAGTTTTGTTAATATTTATTCTTTTCTTTTTTAGATTCTTTCTTAGGCTTTGGAAATTCCTGATGCCATTGAGTTTGAAAGCATATAGCACTACTAAAGATAGTGCATCTTCGATAGCAAAGAAAAGCCTCAATAAAAAATCTATTGAGGCTTTTTAAATATTAAAATGATTGTTATTCAGTAATTGCTACAATATTTTCACCAAATATATAATCATATCCATAAGAAGGATTTTGATATTCAGTCAATACTGAAGCTGGGACATGCAATGTTGGGTTTTCAGCAATATTTTTAAATATTGAATCTGCGATTGCTCCTATACTAATCATTGCAGTTGTTTCAATATAGCAATACACATCTGCTAAACTAGTACAATTAGCGAAAGCATTGCTTTCAATTTCACCTAAACTGCTTGGAAGGTCAATAGAAGTCAGACTAGTACAACTATCAAAAGCCCCACCTTTAATTGAATATAGACCGCTTGGAAGCTCAATAGAAGTCAGTTTAGTGCAATTATAGAAAGCACCATCTTCGATTGAATATAGACTGCTTGGAAGACTAATAGAAGTTAAATTAGTACAGTAACTGAAAGTACCACCATAGATTGAAGTAATGCTTTCTGGAATATTTATGCTAGTTAATTTTTCATTATTCATAAATCCATCGAGAATATTAACTGAACCTTTCAATATTGCTTGACCACCATTTTCATCATGACTATAGGTTCCATCAATACAATTTTCTGCTATCCAATATATTTCACCGGCATCTGAATTGGTTGTATAAGTGAGTTTACGGTTTTCTGGACTGCTGAATTTTGCTGTATAAGTAGTATCTTTTGAACCTATATACGTTAGCCATTCAGATTCATTTTCATCAGTTCTTTGAGTTTCTCCTTCCCACCAACCATCAAATATATATCCTTCATTTGGAGTCGCTGTTAAAATAACATTTGACCCACTTGCATAAGTACCTCCACCAGAAACTGTACCGCCTTCCGCTGGCTCTGCTTCAAGAGTGATTGTTACAGGTTTACCAAACAATGCATAATATGTCACAGAACTTACTCTATCAGTATATGAATTTTCCTTGGTCAATTCGCCATCGTAAATAGCCCAACCAGCAAACATATATCCTTCATTAGCATTTGCTGTCATAGTAATTTCTGATAATGCTTCATAAGAACTCTTCTGCGGACTTACTGAAACTGTACCCATTCCTACACATTCTGGAAAAACTTCAACATTCGGTGTTGAATATGACTGTGGACTTGTATAGAATTTGCCTAATGAATTATTAAACGATACCAAATAGTCTTCTCCATGATTACCATAAATCATATAGTCATTTTCACCGTTATCAATACTAAATGGTTCTTTTATATACATATAATTTATAGGGAGGTATTCTTCATATATAGAAGGTGCCATTTTAGAAAGTGAAATTTTGGTAAAGTCTGCAGTATCAAAAGTTATTGGTCGAGTAACGCTGAGATTGTCTAAAGTAAAGCCGATACCACTAATGAGCAGACCGTTTGCATTAAGAGCATTAAGTTTAGGTTTATAGGTATCTACAATAATCTCATAATATCCTCCCCCGACCCAATAATTAACATCATAAGTTTTTGAACCATCTTGAATGGTTGGGTATGGTTCTTCTTCACCAGTTTTTGTAAATCCAAACTGAACTGCTCTACCACTTATCAAGTCATTCCAGTCATCAGCACTCAAAGTTGCAGTAGGAGTATCTTGACCAGTATAGTTAGGTCCTACAAAGAGATATGGAATCTGTACTTCATCAGTATTCTCATAGACCTGTTCACGATGTTCATATTCGACAAGATATTGATGCTCTTCATGCTCTACTTCAATATTAAAAAGTGCACATAGTACATTTATATTTCCAAAGTCTGGATTATCATAGAACATTTCCATATAATTGCCACCTCCTATAAGGCTCTTATCAATTCCGAATGAAGGATTCTCAGCAATACCATACATATCAGTGTCATCTAAAGGTCTATATTTGAGCTTTGACCACTGCTCTGGTGTAAGCTCTCTTCCATAGACTAACTTATCATATATTATTTCACCCATAATATTTTTTCTATTTTTATATATTAAATAATAAATAATAATATAACTATAAAATTATTTCTTCTCACAGTACTTATAAGTTCTATTAAAGGCTTCTTTATAAAATTATTAATACTAATAATATAACTATAAAAATATTTCTTCTCACGGTACTTATAAATTCTATTAAAGGCTTCTTTATAAAAATATTCTTCTCTCAGTACTTATAAGTTCTATTAAAGGCTTCTTTATAAAAACATTTCTTTTCATTCTAGCTGAACCTGTCCAAGCAAAGTTTCTCTATCACTTTGTCAAACTTCTCTATAGCCTTGTCTATTAAGAACCTAAGCTTTTTAAAGACCTTTACTGGTTGATAGTTTGTATTTGAAATTCTATTGTACTCACTAGTGATTAGCTCTATCGCTTCCTCCTCAAGATTGTCATTGAAATACTCATCTATAAAGGCCTTCAAGTCAGCATAGAAACTGTACACTTCAGTATTTCTCAATATCTCCATAGCATCAGCTGGGGTCTTTATTTGCTTCTCTGAAAGTTCAATTTCAGCATCAAATTGAGCTAGAAATGCCTGCTTCTCAACACCCAAGGTAAGATATAGAGCCTGTCTTATTTGGTTCTGAATATCTGGTGCATTAGGGTCATATTCGACTTTAGAATAGAATTCACCAAGTTGGTTGAAGTAGTCTATGCCTTTGAGCTTTAGCTTGTAGTCTGTATAGGCATGCGTGAGCTCATGCATGAGGTCTCTCCAGAGTTCTTTAGCATTTATCTCTTTCTCGTATGACAAGTACAAATCAATTTCTACTTTCTTAAAGCGCATTGTGCGTTTGTCAATCTTTGCATTAGGCACATAGGCCGCCCTAGTGTCAGATGCCTTGACAAACTTTATGTTGAACTCTACTTCTTTGAAGAATACTTTGTCTATGCAGTCAAAGTCATTCCTATCAAAAGCCAAGGTATAAGTCTCATTTGGCTTTACAGATTCGCCATTGCAGGCCATGAATATCTCATTAGCACAGAACTCAGCTATGTTGGACAACCCTGGGAATTGTCCAAAAGACTCATCTATTTGTTGGTTGAGACTGCTTTTCAGTCTCTCGGTTAGTGTTATCATTCTTTTTCTTCTCTTTTTTAAGTCTAGTGACCTGATTCTCCAAGTCAGCAATATGTGCTTCTAACTCTTCTATAATCATGTCCTTCTCTTGCAGCTTCACAGAGTCTTCTTCAACTCTCTTGAGCATCTCATCAAATACCTCTTGAAAAGTTGCCATAAGCTTGGGGTATTTTTATATAAATGTCTATTTAGTGTATCTTTTTAACTTATTAACTATAGCATCAGTGACTGGGTATTTCCAGTTGTTTATCTTGCTCCTCCAAACTATCTCTTTAGGCTTTACACCCTCTTTAAGTAGTGCAATTGCTCTCCCATAGTATTTCCATACTTCGGATGCTGTCAAGGAGCCAAAGTTCAACTTCACTTGCTTTTTCTTCTTAGGCTTTTGCATGAAAATTTTTTATATTCTTATATATAATAAAGAAGATTTTCGATTCTAGAAAATCTATAATAAAAAGACTTGGAAAAATATTTTTCCAAGTCCTCAAAAATAAAATTTAAAGTGTCTAATATATGTCTATTGAATTGCCACAAATTTTTTGAATTGAGAAGACCAATTAGCAGCTGCTATTTCATATTCTGAAATAGATTCAGATGGTACTTGGCAAGTATCTGTTTTAAGTCCAGAGAACCAAATATTATCTTTTTCAGTACTAAGAGTAGGTGGTGTAGTAGCTCTACAGATTACTGAAGTGACTGAATAACAATTACCGAAAGCATTATAATTAATAGTTTCTACAGAACTTGGAAGGTCAATAGAAGTCAGACTAGAACAACTATTGAAAGCATTATCTCCGATTGAAGTTAGACCACTTGGAAGGTCAATAGAAGCCAGACTAGAACAATTATTGAAAGCACCATCTCCGATTGAAGTTAGACCACTTGGAAGGTCAATAGATGTCAAACTAGAACAATTCTGGAAAGCACCATCTCCGATTGAAGTTAGATTACTTGGAAGGTCAATAGATGTCAAACTAGAACAATTCTGGAAAGCACCATCTCCGATTGAAGTTAGATTACTTGGAAGGTCAATAGAAGTCAGTCCCTCACATTTCATGAAAGCACCATTTCCGATTGAAGTTAGACCACTTGGAAGGTCAATAGAAGTCAGACTAGAACAACTATTGAAAGCATTATCTCCGATTGAAGTTAGACCACTTGGAAGGTCAATAGAAGTCAGACTAGAACAACTATAGAAAGCACCAGCTCCGATTGAAGTTAGACTACTTGGAAGGTCAATAGAAGTCAAACTAGTACAACCAGAAAATGCATCATCTCCAATTGATGTCAGACTACTTGGAAGCTCAATAGAAGTTAGACTAGTACAACCTTTGAAAGCACCATTTCCGATTGAAGCAATTTGTTGAGGAAGCTTAATAGCAGTTAAAAAGCTATTGCTATTAAATGCATCTTTACCAACATCTGTAATCTCATCCTTCAGTACTACTACACCTTCATAAGTAGGCTTACTATAAATAGGCTTTTCAACATTTACAAAACTATATGTATATCCTGAGTCAGTGTATTCAGTATTTTCTGAGAGCTCTGAATAAGGTCGGATAGTGAACATTATTGAAGATTGGGCTTTATCAGGATATACTAATAATTCACCATCTTTTCCCACTGATGGAAAAACTTCTGTTCCAGTCATATCACTGATTGAACCATTATACTCGCCTTTTTCAATTTTAGCATTAAAAGTTCCACTTACAGATTCTCCCTTAAATTCTCTACTCCAAATGAATCTTGCATAAAGTTCTTTGCCAATTATTTCTCCAGGAATTTCAATCTCAGACCATTTTGCATGATTTTCTTTAATCCATGGTACTCCTTGTTTTTCAATGCTTTCTGTAGAAGTATATCTTAAAATATCTTCTTCAGCAGTTACTGTAGCACCTGGATTGTTTACATCTAAGGCAGTTTGATAATCTTCTTCTTTACCTTCTGGAACTTCTATGATAATATTTTTCATCATTGAAGCATTTTGTTTTTCTATTGTTGGTACGGATGCACTTTCAAAGACAATCTGCTTGAGATTAGCACAATCATCTAAAGTGCTTTCACTTATTTTTTTACAATTCTCCCCAAAAGTAATCTTTTCAAGTACATAGCAACCATCAAACACTCTTGTAAAAGTCTCTATTTTAGAGTTTGTAAAGTCTACTGATTTTATCTTAACAACAGCACTACCAAATAATTTATTTGCCATATATCAATATTGATTTTTTTAAATTTCTACTATATTATTGTCAATGTCAAAGCTACCATTACCAGTATTTTCATCATAAGTTTCATTAGTAGGATTCAATGAAGGGTCTGGTTCAGCTGGTGAAGCACTGTTATAGAGAATCGTATTATGTAGAGATGGGTCTACATAAGTGAAATAAGCAGTTATGTCAGTATCTTTAAGAAGTCTAAAACTAAAATCTTCTCCTATTTCAGTTGCTTCTCCATCTACTTCAATTTTTTCAACTGTATAGTTAGTATTTGCTGCAGCTTTTGGTGTAATGTAGGTAAGAGCCAAATATCTTCCGGAAACTGGTGTAACTTCGCCACCATTTAAAGGCACTGCAGTTGCTTTTACATTAAATCTTGGAACTTCTGAATATGCTTTTACTTTATGCTCACCTTCCTGTTCGGGCATCAAGTCAAAATTATATAGTTTTCCTTCATTTTCGAAATACATTGGTATCAATTTGCCTTCATCTATGCTAGCTTCACTAAAGAGGTATATCGTTTTTCCAATAACATCTTTATTTGTGCAATACAATACTTCAAAAGCATTGAAAGTATCATCTTTAAAGGTTGAACCATCATCAGTATAGCTATAAGTCTTTCCAGACAGTTCTTCATTATTCTTAGCGTATGAAGCAGATTTCATATTCCACTCTCCTCCTTCAAGCTTATAGGCTTCTGAATAATATCTTTCTGGCTTATTTTGATAAGCATACATTTGAGATGCTTGAACAAGAACGCCTTCATTGTACATATACACTGCTACCGGAGCTTCTCCACTCAAATCAGCATCTGAAGGATAATAAAAGATGCTATTAGCAGATTCTAGACTTGTACACAATAAAACTTGTGCCTCAGTAAATGACATTACTGCACCGTCAAATTCTAATTGTACATTTTCTCGAAGTATCTGATAAGTACCTATTGCGCTAACATTTACGCCCGCACCCAATCCTTCAAAATAAACTCCATAGTCAAGAGAGTCAATTCCAAATGAAGGATTCTCTGCAATTCCATACATATCAGTGTCATCAACAGGTCTGTATTGAAGCTTACTCCATTGTTCACTTGTCAAGTTTCTTCCAAATACAATCTTTCCATATATAGGTTGTTCCATATTGTTATTAATATTTTTATATATAATAAATTTTCTAAGATGAATATAAAAAAGAATGAGAACCTAAGAAATAGATTCCCATTCAACATATAAAGAGAGACCAAAGCTCTTCTTACTTTTCTATAAAGAGAGACCAAAGCTCTTTAGAGTTCAGCTACTTCCTGAGCCAACTTTGACAGCATTGCCAATCTAACTGGGTCATTCTTATACTTTTCTGTCAATGCAGCGATTTGATTCTTAGTCTCTGCAATCTGGTCTTGCTTCAATGATTCCTTTACTGCAGCTTGTTCCTCTTTTGTACGAGTTTCGATAGCCTCAGCAATCTTGTTCTCAAAGTGTTCAGTCAAGTCAACTCTAGCATTCTTCTTGATGTACTGAACTGCTTCAACAACTGATTCATTGATAGTCCATTTTTGTGAGTGGTTTGATTCAACTAATGTTGAGAATACTGTGCCAGCATTTTCAATGACTATGAACTTGTCATTCTGGGTCAAAATGATTCTTGAGTTGTCAAGTGACATTACATTGTCAAAGTTCTCTGTCAATTTTGCAATTGCTTCTAATACATAAGCATTGTTCTTTCTTGTGCGAGCTGACAAGAAGAGGTTGTTGTGTTCACGAAGTTGCTCTGTTGAGAGAGTCAAAGTTTCCTTGCCTTCTCTTACGCAGGTACCTTGCTTTTCAATAGTGTACTTAGCGTGTTCAGTAGTAATAGTGAAAACATTGTCTTTCATTTCACAGATATTGCTTTCAAGGAGCTGGTTTACTACGATGAAGTCATTGCTTACTTCATTAGCCTTAGCTTCACGAATAGCATTGTTTTCAATAGCATAGATTGAGCCAAGAACCTGGAAGTAAACAGTGCCATTGTTAGATTCAACCATTGAAACTGGAGTGATAGCCTTGTAGTTGGCATTTTCAGTAACCATTGGTTGCTCTTTGTATATGCCTTTAACAATATTTCTGAAGGCTTCGCAGAACATAACATTCTTGAGAGCACCAGCTTTGATGTAAGAAACGATGTCAGACTCCTTCATCTCAAGAAGCTTTTCAACCTGCTTAACAGCATTTCTGTTCAAGTAGTTATACTGAGACTTATTAGCCATAATGCTTTCACATGCACTAGCCAACTGCCATGAAGTCTTGTTTTCATTGATTTGATTTGAAAGGAATTCAGCAGCTAACTTGATACCATTGTCATACAAGCAGTTCTGAGCTTCATACAAGAAGTTGTTTACAAGAGTGCAAGTAGCTTCATTTGTAAGAAGATATGAACGGTACTTGTTGATTAAGTTAGCACCAGTCTGAGTCTGTGAAACAGATTCAGCCAATACATTAGCGAACTCAAGGTCAGCAAGAGGCTTGTAGATATGGTTGTCAGGATTCTTGTAAGTGATGTTTTCCTTTTCCATGAGAATAGGTTGCTCAGCATAAACCTGATTTACAACGTTACGAATAGATTCAACAAACATAGCACTTTTCAAAGCACCAGCACGAATGTTGTTTACAATATCAGCTTCGTTCTTTTCAAGAAGTTCTCTTACTTGCTTAGCAGCTCTCTGGTTCAATTGGTTAGAACCATGTTCGATAGCTTCACATACAGTTGCAAGAGACCAGCCAATACGATTCTTTGAAACTTCTGCAGCTACAAATTCATAGACTTTCTTAAGCTCATTGTCATACTGTGCTTCTGCAGCTTCTTTTAAAAAGTTATTTACTAAAGTACAGCTCGCTTCGTTTACTGAAAGGAATTGTCTGTACTTATTTAAGATAGCAGCACCCATTTGGGTCTGTGACGTAGCTTCGTTGAGTACCTTAGAGAACTCCAACTCAGCAAGCGGACGATAAATCTGTCTCATATATTTTTGGTATATTTTTTCTAATAATAATCTTAGACTGGTTTTTATAAAATTAAGAATTATGGATTCTCTTGAATAGCTTTTAAAGTTCCATCATTTTCTCTAATAACTTTATAAGTAGTATTACCAAAGTCTAAATATAAAGTATTCTTAATAAAAGTATTTCCATATATTTCAAGAATTGAACCTATAGTAGTAATTCCTTCAATAACTGTTATCCCATTTAAACGAATAGAACGTTGACCAGGAGATAACTCAATACCGTTATTATTTATAGAAAGTTGTACATTTGTACTAGTACTAATAGTAGTATTTCCTTTTAAATTTATGCCATTACTATTTATAGTAACTTTTCCATCTGGAGAAGCGGGTTTATTTTCAATAGTAGTAGTATCTCCAATTAGAGTTACGCCAGTAGCATTTATACTAACTTGCCCCTTTGTGTTAGAATCACTATTTTTAATATTAGTGATACCGATAATATCGCATTGACCAGTACAGTGAATTCCAAGTTTTTGACCACCAATATTATTTATTTTTAATGCATATATTTTGTCGACACTACCAATACCGGTATTGACATTTATAGTATTATTTATTACAAATGTTCCTCTTATTTGCCCAGAATCCAGTGTATTAAACAATGTGGTAGTGTTATTTAAAGTTAAACTTTCACCCCAAGTAGAATTCCTAGTAATTTCAGTTTTGCCATTAATGGTAGTATTTCCAGTAATAGTAGTCGTTCCAATTACATCAATATCACTACTTCTTATAAGCATATCATCTTCTGATATACTAATAAAAGATGGATATGGAGATTCACTCCCAAGTTTTGAAGATGTGCCATTAATAGTCAATGCTTGACTTCCAGAAGCAATTTTTAAATTACTACAATTTATAGTAGTGAGTGATGAATTTGAAGAATTTGTCAAAGTCATTGAAGATGGTATAGATAAAGTACCATAATTAAGACTTAAAGTACTATTAATTCCAGGTAATACAATGTCACCACCGGTAAAATCACTCCAATTTACTGGGGCAATCTTAAGAGTATATGAAGTATCACTATATAGAGCATGACAAATATCGCTGCTGTCTGAGTAGGCTGAGTAGTCTTTTACACACAAGCCTTTTAATGAGTCTGGGGCTTCATTTATAGTATCTAATAAGCCAGTTAATGTGACATTTCTAACTAATGTTGCTAAACTAGTATTTATATAAGCATAGCACTTCCAAGTACTATCACCAGCTTCTCTAAATACTACACCAAAGGCAAGATTAGGACTTAGAGTAGGTTCTTCATTTTCAGTGTCTTCATTTTCAGGGTCTTCACTATTCTCAGGTAGTACATCATCTATAATAGCAAAGACCACCATATTATCTTCTAGTAATGTACCAAGGTCATTAGATATCCAACCACTTGTTTGGTCAAATACACTATTGATAATACAAGTTTTCATACCTCTGAAGTCACCAGAATTTTCACTAGTAGTACTATCAGTAGATACTCTTACAACTCTAGCATTACCATCTTTTCCATCTTCTCCTTTAATACCTTCACAACGAATACCAGTATCTATTTCATTGATAGACCAACACCAATAGCCATTTTCAGCAGACCAATAGATAGTTGGAAGTATACCTTTATTTACAAAATGCCATAAAGTTTCATTATTTTCTTCATAAGACTCTCTAAATAATGCTGCAGAGACATCTCTAAATACCTCATTAGAGTCTAGACCACCAGAAATTTGTGCCAATCTTGGGTCATAGTATACAAAGTATCTTGAACTGCCTAATATTTTCTTATCATTAGTGTTATAGTCAACTGTATAGTATAATTGAACCTTCATTGAGTAGTCTCCATTTGGACATAGGTTTTCCCAAGCACAAACATCATGTACAGGAGCATATTCTGGTACACTGTCAATAATATCTTGCCAAGTATCTGATGTATCTGGATTATCTCTGCGAGAAATTAAATAATAATCTATAAAAATGTCTAAATCATCATTACAAGGATGTTCTGGGATATAACTAGTGGGTGCATTCCAATCCGCTAATGGAAAAAGTTTTGTTATAAGCTCAAATCCTATTCTATTTGGTTCATTATCAAAACCATATTCATACTCGTCACTGAATATTGGAAACTCTCCAATCAAGACTGAATCACCTTGACGGCCTTGCAAGAATGGTATGCTAAGTATCTGGTCAATGTTGCTTTGAAGTGCTCTTAAGTAGCCATTCAAATTTTCTGTATACTGAGGGTCTACAATATTGAGATTTGGGTCAATCCTTGTAAGATTCATTAAAGTCTCTATTGCAGGATTTTGAATATTTGTACTCATATTCTCGTATATTTCTTTTTATATTTTATATAATAAATTTTTCTTTACATTATCTTTCTACAACAACTCAAATATTATCTCGTACTTATATATGAATGAGTTACCTACTATTACTGGAATGTTAGTGCCTTCCATATACTTTTTGTCGTATTTGAATTCATACACATACATTGGCAGAATGTAGTTCATTACAAATCTTGCGTTATACTCAAGTGTCTGTGGGTCTTCTGGTGTGTATATTCCCATTCTTGTAAGCACTTCTTCAACAAAAGCATTGTAGACCATGTCATCACTTAGTGAAGTTGCCTCTTTTGTAAGCTTTATTGTCTTTGGCAAGAAGTACATGAAAGAACCATCATACCAGCGTCGTTCACCTTCATATACGTTTGCAGACGAGTCACCATAGTACTGGATGAATCCTGGGAGTGCGTAGTCAATCTTTTCATTTGCCATACTAGAATACCCAATTGAAGGATAATCCGCTTGATATCGGTTGTTCTCCGTATTGTATTGAGGTATAGAGTCAAGTCCTTCCTCATACTGGACGATATAGTTGCTATAGTTCACGAGATGTTCTTCACCAGATTCTTCTATATCTTCATACTCTTCATTTCTATGCACACTGATGAACAATGGTTGAATGTTACCATCATAACGGTATATCACTTGTTGAGCAGTCTTTAGAATCTCAGGCTTAGGCATTTTGAAGATTACTTCTTTAGACTCAGCTGCTGGAGATTCTGCAATCTTAGGCATATAAGACTTGTTGAAGCGAATGGCATTTTGAGGTATAGCTCTTTTCATCATGAAGCACAACAAATAGAGTGCAATCATCTTCATATCTGCATCTGGTATGTCAGTAGCTTCAATAGTTTCATCAGTAATTTCTAGTCTAGTCAGAGATAATGGTTTTGGCAAGACATGCTTAGTAAGATTTGTATTGTCAGTCACTTTACCAAGCTTTATAGTAGGCTTCTTGGCAATTGCAGATGATGAATCTGGTTGTGTAAAGCTATCTATAATAGAATCTATTTTATCTCTTACTCTTTGGAATGTCAAAGCTTTTCTCTCACCTCCCACCTCTATCAAATAGTAGCTTTGCCACTTAGTGATGCTAATTGAAGGATAGACTGATTCACTTTGGGAATCATTTGCATTGCAATTTAATACAACCCAAACCTTAGAGTCCATTATTTCTTGAACAATGTCTTTTGTAACGTCTGAGCTCATATCATGAGTTACTCCACTAGTTTCAAAAATTCCATTGTCTGGTACTTTAAGATTGCTAAGTGAATTCATTATTTTGTCCATATTGATATTAGAGAAGTCATACTTGACACCACTAATCCACTCATTGCTTGTGCTGAAGTTAGTGAAGTAGTCTTTAAAGTTCTCTAATACTGTAAGTGATATGCCAAAGTTCTTTCTGTAGTTTGCCCATAGAACATTCTGCTCACCAATCTCTAAGTCTTTTATCGCAATGTTAGCTGTGAAAGGCATATTTCCACTTGTCTCAGAGCATTTCACACTAGTACCGTTTTTAGTTACTATAGTAGGTGCAAACCCATCAAATAGATTGAATATGTACTCTGAGTTTCCGAGACCCCAATGAATAGTGTTTTGGAGCAACTTGTTCTTATATACATATTCTATAAAGTCAGCATTATTCTTGTAGTCAAGGACATTTCTATTTACAACAGGGTCTTCTCCACTAATGTAGTCAATATATAAGTCTGTAGAGCTATCACTGCTCAAGTGACTGTGGACATAAGTCATAGGTATGTACTCATAGTTGCTGTAGAAGTCCTTCAAAGGAATTCTATGGAGCTCATCGTTATCATCTTTTTGATACATGTAAACTTCTACACCAAAGCGAGTGTATTGCAACTCTTCATATATGTTTGCTGGCACAATGTCAGCAAAGTCAAATATGAAGTTGAAGTTGACAAGCTGCTGAGCAATGATAGAGTTGTCCTTAAATATTCTTGCAAGATAGTAGTCATTGTCCATCAAAGGGCGCTCTCGTTCAAGAAGAGTGCTACAGATATATGATATGTCTTTATTAGAGTAGGCACCAGTAGCTGGGTCAATGCCCTTCACCCAAGCTTGCCCATTCTTGAGAGATATGTAGGCCAAGTCACTTGAAAGAAATGGCAAGGCCTTGGTCTCTTCTATCTTAGTCTTCTTTTGAGTTATCTTTTGGCCATTGAAGTCTAAGGTATAAGCATCTGACGTTACATTAGTGCTCTTGAATGCTTTCTCTTTTATATCATACTCATGGCTAGCAAAGCCTTGCATATACTCATTGAAGTACTTTACAAACTTATTGTGGAAAGCTTTATCTGCAAGCTCATGCATGTTCAAAGGAGTACGGCAAACAGGCACTTTTATAGGATTGTCTATAAGCTCTTGAAGCTTACTAGCAACCAGTTGTGCTATCTGTTCATCAGTGTAAGATGGGTACTCTTCTTTGAATATCTCTGTCCAATCTTCTTCAGTGTAACTATATACAACATCATCAACTGGATTGATATTTCTGTACTTAAATACTTTGAATACGAACTTAGTGTCTAAGAACTTAGTAGGGTCTGTAATCCAAAATGGGCAGAAGAAGGCATAGGATTTTCCATAGGTCTTCCTATCAAGCCTATAGAGACCCATTAGGCAGTCATTGTCATGAGTGTCAATAGGATAGTTAGGAGAATATATAGGGTACTTAGTGTCTAGTGCTGGGTTCAAGCAATCTTCAAAGAAAAAGTTCTTAGTCTTTGCATAGTAGTCACTTATGTTCTCACTATGACGATTGTTTAGAAGCTCAGAATCTGTACCCCAAGCATAGCCTGTGTAGTTTGACACCGGTGACATGTGAAAGTCCTCTA
>Ga0247609_10002148_pt1 | contig 21511 bp, 22 predicted proteins | sample 172DNAGHGlowgp2_FD_193487 | JGI IMG/M metagenome (GOLD analysis project Ga0247609, IMG submission 193487) | Sheep rumen microbial communities from Palmerston North, Manawatu-Wanganui, New Zealand - 1728 DNA GHGlow gp2 | ecosystem: Host-associated > Mammals > Digestive system > Stomach > Rumen ...
ATTTATTCTGATTTTCCTCTTTGTATCACTTTCATTATTATTTTCATCAACATAATAACCAAGATCAGTCATAGATCCAAGTTCAAAATCATTTTCATATTCACTCCACCATCTATCAGAACGTTCAACATAGAATACTGTAGGAGTATCATTATGCACAAATGAACCAGCATTAAAATGCTCTTTTACTTCATATGTTCCATTTGTTACATATTCAGTATACTTGCTTATTAGCACATTACCGTTATTTCTGCTATAATATGTTGATGAATTATCACCGTTTGGCATCTTCCAAGAATTATGTGGTGGAATTTTAATCTCTGCTGGTAAACTATAAAATTTATCTCTATTATCAAATAGCATTCTACCAGAAGTAAACCAACCATCATCTATTGTATAAAATCTATGCTTAAATGCAAATAGTGTTCCAGCTGGAATTATAATAGTTAAATTATCTGTATTGTTAATTATTGTACCATCTTTTGTAATAGTCATTAACTTTCCATCTAATGCAACTGTTGAAATTAAATCATCGAAATATTGTATAGATTTACCAAAAAGTCCATATGATTTCTCTTTTGACAAATAATTATCACTAGAATTACCACGTATTCCAGTCTTATTCCAATATCCATATGCAATTCCATCTGAATTTATTCCATTTCTTATAACTATTTTCCATTTTGTTGTTTCACCAGATAATTGTGATGTTTCACTTGGCTCATAGTAATCGATAAGGCCAGCTGTTTTATCAACACCTAATATTTCAGATTCAATATCAGATGCTTCTACTTGTAAATCTTTCCATTCATCAAAATATATTATATTACTTTCAAATGTATATGTATTTTTATATGATTGAACATTTGTTGCAATATTAATTGGAATAGCATCACCCAATGTTTCACCATCATAATGGTAAGCATCTTGTCTATCACCATTTGGATTATATAAATCCATTTGATCGACTTCAATTGTTGGGATATAATCTTGATATTTGATTGGATTTTCTAATAATACAAGTTTTTCCATTGTATTTAATACAATATCATATAAATCACATTCATTCATTGTATTAATATTATCTAAAAAACTTAAATTTATTATTTCTTGTTCATCAGAATAATATAACATATAATAAACAGATAATAATAATCCTTTAGAACAAGATGCAATAGAAATTAGCTTCATTAAATCTTCAACATTCTTATAATTACCATTTGGTAAAATATAATTATTGAAGAAATCATCTGATGTAACTTCTTTTTCTACTACTTCTATTGATACTTTAAAATCTTGATCTCCAAGTGTAAAGTATGTTTGATCTAATACAGATTCTATTACATCACCATCATATGAACGAATTAATCTTTCATCTGCTTTTAATATTGGTAATAGATATCTTGGATTCATTGGTATCTTTTCATTATCATTTATAATAGCGTATGTTTCATATTTACATATTGTGTGTTGTACTATAGGTGTAGCAGCCATATATTACACCCCCTTTGTATATTTTGCACTACTATCAATTAATGCAAAAATATTATTTATATATTGTTTTACTTTCAATACTTCTTTTCCATAATCTATTATTTTATTTTCATTTTTAATGGCTGATAAAAATAAATTATAATTGAATGTTTTATATGTAATATCTGCAACATCATCAATATCAATATGGGTAAGTCCATTACTGATATTAAAATAATCATTTTCGTGACCATATTGATTTGTGATATCGGCATAGTAATAATATAAATCTAATGCTAATTTGTTTAATAACTCATCTGTATCATTAGTATAAATATTATTATAAAAAAATAAATTAATACCCCAAGTATTATCATACACTAATCCTTTTACGAATTGAAGTATTGAATCATTTTCAAAGTTATTATTGTTTAATTTTAATAAAACACATTGTTTATTCATATAACTAGTTGTTATAGTATTAACAAAGTTCTTTAATTGTGTATTAGTTAATTCATTATATAATGTTACGCCATCTGTATATATCTTAGTATACCAGTTGCTATTTGGATCATAGAAATCACGCATAACATCTAATAATGATGAAAAACTGTTAGATTTTTTAATATAAGAGTATTCAATTATTGGTTTAATGAATTCTCTTTTTGGATTTATTCTAGATTTATTAATATTATATAATATATCCATTATACTTGTATTTGTTGATGATATTAAACAAGTATATATGTCATATAATAATTGAGTATCTGCTACTTTACCAATATGGGCACATATGTTATTAAAATATGTTGCTAATGTTATCATATTAAATGTATTTATCTTTACAGTATCATATATGTCTTTTACTGGTAATTTATAATCTTTAATGTTAGATAAGAAGGTATTTAATATTTCAGCTGATTCATCATCGGTAACATCGATATCATTCATTGCTTTCTGAAAATTAACAGCGAATATACTTCTATATTCTACTTCTTTATCTAAACCGCCAGTGAATTCAGTTCCACCACAGAATTTTTCTATAACGGATCTGGCTCCATCGTATGCTTCTCTAGATATTGATATTTTCATATTAATACCTCCTTATATATTTTATTCATAAAATGTTGATAGATATGCGGAGAATGATTTCATCTTTTTCATCTCATCATCTGTCATATTGTTTTCTCTAGCAAATTTTAAATCCATATCTGTTAATTCAATATGATTAAAATCTACTGGAACTAAATAGTCATCTAATGAGAACAGCATAGAATCGACTAATTTAGATCTTTCAGCATCACTTGCAGATAATAAATCATTTAATAATTTATTCTTATATAATGATTCTAATAAATCTCCACTATCTGTAGTTAACATTGAAATTAGTTTATTTTCTTTTTCTATTTCTTCAGCACTATAAATTACATTATTTCCTTCTTTATTTTGATAGATAGTAACTAAATACTTTAATTTATCAAATAATTGTAATTGCTCTGCTTCTAGTAATCTCTCACTTAATAATTTATGTTCTTTATATAGTTTTGCTTGTTTCTCTATAGATGAATCAAGAATACCATCAAACGAGAATGTTCTCTTAAAATCATTAAATGTTAAATTACCATCTTTTATTTCTTCTATAACTTTTACAAAGAAGGCATCATCTGAATTTAAGACTAATTCTAGAATATCATCATAGTTACTATTTGTTATATTAAGCATATCAATAAAATCTATTAATTCTTGCTTAGCATCTTCTATTCTTTTATTCATATAATACCTCCTTTATATTATGAGCCACTACCGCTACTATAATCATTATTGTTACTTGTTGGTGGCATTTGAACATTTGCTAATTGAGTAATTGTATTGTTTGCTGTAGAATATAATACTTTTGGATTAGTTGATGATCCAAGATTATTTGTTCTAACATATACATTACTGCTAGTTACAACCCAGCCATCACTATTCATATCTGGAGCATCTTCATATCTAACAACAGTTCCTGATTCTGTAGTAGATGTTTTATTTAATGATGAGGCATCTATTGTTGGTGTAGTATATCTTCTAGTTTCAGTATAATCTGATAATATCTTATATTTATTATATAATAATTGAGCTAACTGAACCATAGAATATGTTAATGTTGTTTGCTTTATCTTTTGATTTTCACCAAGATTTGCATCTTCAGCGCCATCACCAACATAATAATAAGAACGAATAGTATCCATAGAACCAACAGTTGCTATATTTTTTTGTCTTTCGTTATTATTAGCTACTTCTGTTGCAATAACAGTTCTAGACGCATCATCAATATAAACACTATAACATTGCATTAATTCCATTACTGGATTCTCATCTGATAATATGAATGTTCTATATTGAATTATATATTTTACGTATTCAGATAGATTATTAACCATTCCATTATCGAAATCTATTTTATAAACATCATATTTTCTTTCATTTGGAAGAGTTTGTAATTCTGATAATACTTCACAGAATCCAATGAATAAATATATTTCTCTAATGTTTGGTTTCTTTAATGATGTAAAGAAATCATATAATTCATTTAACTTATCATATATTTCAGTTCTCTTAGTTTCCAATACAGCTTTATAAATTAGTGCTTTAGAAGATAGTGCTATAGCACCATTTCCGAAATCATTTATAGTAAAGTCATTTATATTAATACCATCATATTCTTCTAACTGTTTAAATATTTGATATATGTATGGATTTAAATAATATGAATTGAAATTTAATAATGAGCATTCGATATACTCATCAGCTTTCTTATAGTTTTTAATTGTATCTAATACATCAGTTATAAATAAATGCTTATAATATTTATTATTATGATTTTCTTTTATTAGATTTAATAGAATATATTTTATATATTGCTTATGTAAATGCCAAGTATTATTTAAATGATTATCTTCTGTTGTATCTTCTAATAACCAATATGTTTGTGTTAATAGATATAATAATTGAAGATTATAATTATCAATTAAATAATCTTTAGATTGTCCAGATCCATTTGGAATACAATCATATATAGTATTCCATCTATTAAATGAATAATAAATATCATATTTTGGAATATATTCACCAGCTGTTGCCATAGCTGTTAATGTTTGAGATGTTCCAGTAATAATATCATAGAATAACGCAATAGTAGAAGATAAATCAACAGTATTCTTTCCAGATGGTAATATAGATGCTAACTTATTATCATATGTTTTTAATACTGATTGAACTTCAATAAAATCATTAAAGTTATTATATAATATTTCTTTTACTGTTTCTAAATATGACTCCATCTCTGTAATAAATGAACCAGATAAATATGATTCATTAGAATCTTGTCCGACAGCACTAATCTTTGATGAGAAATTAGTAAATGCTGTTTGAATTTCTGATGTATATGTATCTACGAAATATGGGTCATAGTTTTGATATATTGTATTTGCTATTGTAGCTGTCTTTACTATACCATTGATATATGATAATGATTCTAATAAAGATGCCATTAATCTACTTTTAGCATTATTTAATTTATTTATAATATTTGCATATTTAGCTGAGTCAAATGGACATAGCGCATCAATATCATCTTTATCATTAAACATATGTAATAAGTCTAATAATGCAGATAATGCTTCTAATGCAGAATCTCCAGATGTATTTATTGATCTCTTTCTAAATGCTTTCTCGATACACCAGTTAGATGCAAACATTGGTAAATATGTTTTTGGATCGTTTCCTTTATCTTCGTAGTATGTATCGTTTGATGATGAATCTGGATTTAAGAACATATCAATACGATATGAAGATAATGATTCATTTATTCTAGTTAATTTAACAACAACGTCTTTAGATGCAGCATAATCTGATGCATTATCAACTGCTGTTGGATCTTCTTCTTTCTCTGCATCATCTTTAGATTTAATTTCCATTTCACCAGTAAAGAATGATACAATCTTTCCTTTATCATCTATTAATAAATCTTCGTGGTCTTCTTTGAACTCTGTATTTAATGTTAAACCGTCTTTAGATTTATATACATATTCGATGCCACTGTTATTATCTTTTATTTCAATAGAGACATCTAGTTTATCAGCAAACTTAATATTCTCATCATAATCTGCTAGATTTCCAATAATCTCATCATTGAATTTAGCTGTTATATTAACATTATGTAATGTAAAAACACCCTTTTTAAGAATCTTTCCAGATGACCAAGATGAGTCACTATTACATTTTAATCTAAATGATTGCTTATATGCAGATTTATTAATATCTCTACCAGAGAATATACCACCAAATCTGATATATGTTGAATCTAGTTTATATCCGCCATCTTCTTCACTTTGATCTTCATCTTCATTCTCTACTTTTATTTTACCAGAATAATCACGGATGTTAAATAAACCGAAAATGATATTCTTTGGATCTTTCTTATATGTTACATTAGACATATGTAATAATGGAGCATTCATTAAGAATTTATTTGAATATGATGTTTGAGATTGATTTGTTAATGGAATAGATATATAGATATTTGCTTTCTGTCCAACATATCCACTTCTATCAACTTCTCCCATATATCCAACGAATCTATTATTTCTGAAATCTTTTATTGAGAATGAACGAGCAATCTTCTTACTATTCTCTTTAATAGTAATATCGCATAATCCATCTTCATCTGGATCTGTTAAATCATATTCAGATTCATCGATGTTTAATAATGTATTATCTCCAGTATATTCTTTTAATAATTCTTTTAATTGTTGAAGTAATACCATTATTCTTTCACGAAGTTCATTCTTCTCTCTAATGTTCTTTTCTAGATTCTTAATAGAAATACTAAGATTTCTAGTTTTCTTTAAATATACAATGAAATCATAATATAAACTATTTTGCTCAGTTTCATATGTAGCTGATGCAGTTATTTTAGATAAATATGTTCTTAATAACTCAGTATTCTTGTATATATCATAAGAATCAGTATTCTCTGTAAATGTATTTAACTTCTCATTATAATTATAATATGTTGTATCAGCATCCCAAACATTTGATTCGACTTTAATAAATGTACCGAATAGATGTTCTATCTGTGTTTTATCACTATTTGTTGGGAAGTTATAATAAAATTTAAAACTACCATCAGCCCAAGATATTTTTAATGCATTTCCTGAGAATTTAGCTTTAGTATATGTTAAATTAATATCGTCATATGTAAAATATGTATAATTAGATTCTGATAATCCAGCAATAAAATTATCATATGTAACATTTGATGGATGTGCTGATATTGCTGGTCTACTAACAACATCTGTTAATGCAAATGGACCATATTTGTTACTTCCAAATTGTAGATATGTTGTTCCATTTCGTTTCTCTTCTGGAATTTCACTTTCAGTAGATGATTGAACATTTCTATACATCTTGTGAATTTTATATAGACTAGTTGGAACAGCTTTATTGTGTGTATTATTATTATATGTAGTAAGAACTGATTTTAATATATCTTCAGAATCAGATAAATTTGGATAACCGGCTTTGTATCTAGCATAGTTTAATACATCTTTGATCTCAATTTCATCTATTTCTGTTTCTTCGTTTGCTGTAGATACTGCTGTATTATATAAAGCGATAGTATCATTATATGATAATATTGCATTATTTAAATTATCAACAAATGATGACATATCTTCTAATGCGGTATCTTGTTTTGCTTTATATGCATTATATTGATTCTTTAATATGTCTAATTGTGCAAACTTGTCTTTATCTTCTTGATATGAACAGTTTTCAGCATTTAAGTTTACATATAATGCAATTAGTTTTTCTAACTCTTTTAATAATGAGATTAATGGAGAATCTTCACCAATTAATGAGTTAATAAATGATGCATCATTTTTATATTTACTTAAATATTTAGCAATGTCTTTAGTATATAAAAGATAATTGATAGTTTGGATTAATGTATCTAATGCTGATGTTTGTGCTTTATTAAAATCTTCTGAGTAATAGTCATCTAAATCATTAATTCTACTAACAACGTTATTATATGCTTTAGTGATTTCACTAATATTAACTGTATTTGAGTTAGCAATATCATTCTTAGTATTTTGAATAGTTATTTTACTTATAAACTTTTCTGCTAATTCTTTAAATTCATCTTTTAAATCTTTAACGTCAGCCATACTATCACATCCTTTATTATTTAATATAATTAATTGTTGAGCTATTAAACGTATAAAAAAGAGTAGAAAAATCCACTCTTTTATGCAATTTCGAAACAACGAATGATGTCGTTTCCATATTTATTTTGTCCTAGACATATCTTAACATCACTTGCTAGTTTATCTCCTTCACCAACAAGTCCAATATATCCAATACCATATGGTGTCATAACACGAACAGACTTATTAATATCTGTTGTTTCCATCTCAGCATCATTTTCAAATAAGTATACACGAAGTTTCTTAATAACTCCTTTGTAACTTGTCATATTATATTGATCGATATATGGTTCTGCAACAGTAATATCCATATAGCACATAGCTGTTTTCTTTGAATAGAATGGGTGAGTTGACATTTCATTAGCTAATGAATCTAATAATGCTCTGTTAACAAATATATCTAACACAATATCGCTATCAACATATATTTTATTTTTACCATCAAAAAACTCAACATCAAATGTTTCATAATCAACTTTACCAACATATTCAGTATTGCCACTAGCAGAACGTGCTATTATATAGAATAATTTATCTGGATTTACATTCGTATCTAGACAATATGCGTGTACTTTCTTCATTATCTCAGAACCAGTACTAGCAGACCAAACATATTCTGCAACATTGAATTCGTGTATTCCTTCATCTGATGCAGAGAAATTTAATGTTTCGTGTAATATACATAAACCAACATTTTGATCTCCATCAGAATCTTCAAAGTATATTGTATCTTTTCTATCTAATACAATTGGAGAACCAACATTGAATGATAAGTATCTAGAATCTGTTTCATCCATACCAGATAATCTAGTAATTGTCTTGTATGCATCAGCATTGATTGACATAATGTATGCAGATGGCCAATAGCAAGATACTTGTACTCTAAATGTTATTTCATATTCACCATTAACATTAGTATCACGAATGATTCCTTCTGGCATATCTAAATCTGTCCATAATGTTAATAGATTCTTCTTCTCTTCAAAAAAATATCCAACTTTATTATCTGTCATACTTCTCTTTCTAACAATAGCTGAATATCTTCTACCCATTTGGGCTAACATCATATCTAACTTATTTAAATCATCTTGGTTAGTATTTTTGTCATCAACATCTGATGTGAATAATCCTTCTACTTGTGCAATAGCATTTATAAATGTCTTTGGAACTTCACATTGAATTATTTGATTTGACATAAACTTAAATGTATTATCGTTGAATCTAGAATCTAAATAATATCCAATTTCAGTAGATTGATCAAATGAATCTGTTATAATAGTGAACTTTAAATTAAATGTTCTATAACGTGTAGCAAAATATATTCCATATTTTCCATTTGGATCTTCTAGTAGTGTCGGATAGTAGTATCTATAATTTCTTGGCACAATAAAATTTGGATCTGTTGCTAATGGCGTATTCATATCACCAACTGGCTGATCTAATGATATTTGTGGAGAAATTGTCATAGATGGATATTCAATTTTTGCTAAATGTTTGTTCATTAAACGTGATTTATTATGTTCTTGGAATGTTTCTTCTGTGTCTATATAGATATGCTTAAAATAATCTTTCTTAAACATACCAATTACACGTTTCTTAATAACTCCAGTTAAACTAGATAGAAATGTAGTAGATGAAGTTATTGGCTGAACCATAATTTTATTATTATTATCATTAAAGAATTTCATATCTATACCTCCTTTCGGATTTATAATTAATTGTTCCAGATAATGATTTATAGATAAAAAAAAGAAACTAATTGATAGTTTCTTTTTTTCTAAGACAGCGAAGCGTCTCTTCACACTCCGCTATGTCATCTTCTACATCGCATTGACCTGCGATGTTCTGAAGGTACGCTAGACGTTTTTCATATCTGTCTATCTCCCTTCTTAATTCTTCCTTAGTCCAAGTAATTGTTATATTCATATTATTTTCCTCACTTTCTACTATTATAATATATTATTAAATATTAAAAAAAGACAAGATTACTTGTCTTCTTCATAATTACATTTACTGATATATTTCTTAATATCAAATGATGATCTAGTTGGTAATTCATCGTGATACTTTTCACGATTTAGTACTATGATACTAATTCCATAGTCATCGCACAATTTGTGCTTTTCTGGCACATCTTGGTCTGCATTAACAATTAGTACATCTGGTTTAAATTTCTTAATTACATTCTCGAAATCACACTTACCAGAGCCATTACATATCTCAGCATCTTTTACCCACTTTAATGATTTGATTAAATATAATCTTTCATCTTCATTAAAGATTGGCAATCTGTTCTTTGTCTGTACATAGTTATAATCAGAACAAACTCCAACGTATAATTCATCTCCATACTTTGCTGCGTTCTCAATGAACTGAACGTGTCCATTATGAAGTATATCAAAGCATCCAGTTACTAATACTTTCGTCATAATATTCATCTCCTTATTTATATAAATAGAATGCGACCCAGCCAGATCGGTGTCGTTGCATCTCCCATAGTCACACCGGATGTTATGCTGGTTTACTACCCGAACTGAGTTACTATCCTATTATAAGTTAAATTAAATCTAATTCATTTAGTTTCTTTTGTAATATCTTTAATAATTCTTGTAATCTAGCATATGATTTTGGATGCATTAGCTTTTTAAACTTTTCTTCATTATTCTTATTGAATTTAAAGATATCAGCTAAATCATTATTCTTCCATCCAAATGTCCACCAATCACAGATTTGTTCTATGATATATACTTCTGGCATTTCTTTTCCATCCCAATATTCTGGGTGATGTGGATTATGCTTATAGTGATGCCATTTAGCAACATCAAACTCTTTTTGATATTTTTCTTTATCGCCCAAGAAGAAATATCTAGCATATGGCATAAATTCTTCTTTTGAATATTTAGAAGCATCGTGTTTCTCAATATTCTTTTCTAATTCTTTCTTATCTACGTTCTCTAATATCTCTGGGCAATATTCTTTAATCCAATTATATGCTTTTTTAATGTTTTCAATATGTGTTTCAATATATTCTTTGTTTTGTTGTTCGATACTCATATTACTTTTGCTCTCCTCATTCAATATTTCTAAATCTTTGTATCTATCACAATAAAGTTCTTCCATTAAGCAATTCCATCTTTCAACTGTTACTGGGTCATCATTATCTTCATCGTGATGTTTATGATATATATAATCAAAATAATCCATCAATTCTTTTTCAGATTTAAATGGTCCGTGTAATCCACGTTCTTTATCCCAAGCATTTTCTAAATAATACCATTCACCAGTTGGTGTTTTAAATCCAGGGACTGCGTGGCCGAATCTTCCTTTACGTAATGCATAACCGTGACACTCATAGCCATCTAATATGCTATTGATTAAATATTTAATACAAATTGTTTGGTCACCACATATTCCAATCTTATGAACTAATGTGTTTATTGGATTAACTTCTAATCTATAATGATTTAATAAATTATCATCTGTTCTCTTTGCAAATCCGTGAATATAATCTCTATTTGTTTCACGGTGGTCATCATTAATATCTATATAACCATATTCAATATCTTTAACAGCATCAATAATTGTTTTAATATCTTTATTATCAACAGCATCATAATCTTTTCTAATGTCAGATGGATATTTATTATATATTCCCATATATTCTAATTCTTCATTGTATGGATATTTTTCTTTATATTTTTCTTCCCATTGATCTGGCGATAATGTATCTTTATCGTGATCACGTTGATCTTTGTCTTTTTTATCTTTTTCTTCTAGTTCTTTATGAAGTTCAGATTCCATTTGTTCTTCTTCTTTTTTTCTTCTATATTCTTGACGTTTTTCTTTGGCTTCTTTTGCTTTCTTTTCATAATATTTTTTTATATAGTATTGCTCGCCAGTACTTCTTTTTCTTTCTTTTCCACCACGATAGTCTATAGAAAAATCACCATCATATTTATCTTCGGTTAATATTTTATCATCCATTGGTATCACCTCATAATTATATAATAAATTGTTCCCGTACATATAATTAATAAAAAAGTAGCAAATTAATTGCTACCTTTATATTTAATATTATAATGCATAACATTTACTTTTAATTTATCAGCATTAAATGTTTGTGCTTCTTCTAATGTGATTGCTTCTGCTGTCATAGCTTTATCTAATAATTCTGGAGAAATATATTTCTTATGCTTTAATATAAATCTTTGATAATTACCATTGATAGAAGCAGCTGCAATTTTAATTGAATTATTGTGTGCTTGTTCGTGAGCAGATTTAGTTAATGGAACTAATCCAATGTTTCCATTATAATGTTCTCTCATTACTTCATTACAGATATCAAACATACTAACTTTATCAGTTTTCTTTGTTGCAATCATTTCTCTAGCCATAATATCAACAATATCATATAAAGTAAATGGATAATGATGCATTTCTAAATGAACATTATATTCCTTAATATCAATTCCGGGTGTTACTGCACATTTAGTAATGTCTAGCTCATTCTTTAAATATCCAATATAACTGCCATATTCATATGAACTTCTAATCATTCTTTCCATATATGAAATATTTTTCTTATCTAAATCATCTACTGTTTCTAATGAAGAAACATCTGAATTAAATGTTTGAACATCTAAATCTATGTCAGTAATAGTATCTTCAGTAACGAAATCTTTATCTGTTACTTGTATATCACTAATCTTTTTTTCTATCTTCTTTTTCATATAAATCACCACCGTGTATAATGAATTGTTCAAAAAAAAAAGACAGCTGTATGAGCTGTCTTATATTTTATTACTTAGATTTTTTTAATGCTTGCTTTTGATAACTCAATTGTTGTGGAGTCATATTAAACATTTTACATAATTGAGTATTTGTGTATTTATTAGAAGTAATTGCTTTCTTTACTTTTACACTCTTCTTTTTTGTAATACGTTCTGTTGGAATAATAAAATTTCCATTATTTGCATTGACTGCAGCTGTAAACACAGAACTAAAGTCTACGTGATATTTTTCACAAATTCTTGCTAATTTTTTTGGTGCAGATGCTACTCCGAATGCTAGTACTTTATCGATAACTTCTTGCTTTCCTCTCTCACGTAATGGAAGATACAACTTTCTTACTTTACCATTATTATCAATAGCAGTAATAAAATGACCATTACCGTCATTATATACATCATATCCAAAATGTCTTGCCGGATCTGATGAAAGTTGGTCCAATGATCCCTCACTTAGCTCTAATTCATTAGCAATTTCTTCAGTTGTTTTATTATGAGCATCATATAAACAAATAGCAATAGAATCAAGAGATTCTCTTGTTAGAGGAGCACCATACTCTCCACCATTAGATGTATTATATAAATCTTCTCCATTAGCTTTTGCATTTGCGATTGCGTCCTTTTCTGCTTGCTTACCGGCAGCTAATCCAACAACAGCACAAATTTCTTCTACTTTGAATTTCTTATCGCCATAATCACCAACATCTCCTTTATATGTGCTTCTATCACCAAATGTTGCTTTCATTAGCTCAAATACTGTTCTTTGATCTACAAATGACATACCCTTAAGTGGTGTTAAATCTAGCATTGTTAAACCATAATATTTTTTACCAGTTTTTATATTTGTAACACAATATACTCTAAAAATGCCATTTACTAAATCCTTTTTAAATTCTACTTTAACATCATTATCATTAATCTCTACTGTTCTATTATTATAATTCATTTTTATTATTCTCCTTAATCCTTTTTATATAATAGTTTTACGTGAACTGCTTTGGTTGGAACTTCTAGCCACTCATAATTTTTAAATCTTTCTGCGAAGTCACGAATCTCATCATTCGTAACCATTGGTGAATAGTGTGTCAACCATAGCTTTTGTGCTTTTACTCGCTTAGCTATATCAATAGCTTCACAAGCAAGCATATGAGCTTTATCCTCAGCTCTTTCAAAATTGTCTGCAAGATACATTGCTTCTAAAATTAATAAATTTGAATTTCTTGCATTCTTCAATAATAATTCACAAGGTCTTGTATCTGTTGAATAGCAGACTTTAATTCCACTTCTATTTGGACCAAGATAATCATTTGCTTTAAAATCGCCTACATTTTTTCCGCTTTGAATATCTTTCCAATATTGTAATGGAATATTTGCTTCCTTCACTTTATCAACTAAGAATTCACGCTTTCTAGTTACATTAAGTGTGAAGCCATAACATTCTACATCACTAGAATGTTTTACTTTGAATGCGGTTACATAAAAGTCCTTATCTAATTCGAACTTTTGTTCATCGTATTCAATCTCTTTAAAATTTATCTCAAAATCAATTCTTCCTGCCGCTCTTATCAAACCTCCTACGACATCTTCAATTCCTTTCGGACCAATAATAGTCACGGGCTTTGTTCTTCCCCCATTGTGCATTGACAACAATACTCCAGGAAGACCAAGTGTATGGTCTCCGTGGAAATGTGTTATCAATATCGTTGAAATAGATGTTGGAGAAACATCATTTGCTTTCATAGCAATCTGAGTTCCTTCACCAGCATCTATTAATACTCCATTTCCATTGTAATTACAATACAATGATGTCAAAAATCTTTTTGGGAGTGGATAAGTTCCGCCAACTCCCAACAATGTGACATCTACCATAAATAAAATTCCTTTCTACTAAAATAATAAATCATCATCTTTAAAATCAATTGTTATAGCTGGATTCATTTTCTTTTTCGACTTCAATCTTTTTTTACTATCAATTTTTGTATAATCTATTGTATAAACTGATTGATCAATACCTTCAAATAATTCTGGATTTACTAATATTGAACGTCTTCTATTAAAACGAATAGCATATGATAACTCTGGTTTTGCAGTGAAGAACACATTTCCCTTATGTAATATTTGTAAAGCTGAATCTACTTCATATTTAACAGTATATCCATAACGGATTTGTGTTTTTGAATTGAGAATAAAATTAGTTCCATAATGACCGATAATATTTCTTAATAGCATTCCATTCTTTTCTACTTCTAAATGCTTATTATATTTATAATATAATCCAAATAGAATTGTAAAAAGTACAGAATTCTTTAATACATTATCAAGTACTTTAATTCTAGTTTTATTTTTTTCTCTTTCCATACACGTATATAATATATAATCAACATCATCATTGATTTGCCAATGTTTACCAGTAACATATGTAATTTTTATTACATCTTTATTAGTAAATTTATTTGGATAAAATTTATCAACAAATCTTTCAGCGGCTATATAAATATCGCTATATAAAACAACATCATTTTTTATAACTCCATATTTATACTGTAAAAATTTACCATTTTTATCATATATTGGTGCATATACGGAATCACATCTATTGCCAAATGCATTTTTTTCATTTCTCAATTCTTTACCAACAGCTTCACGATGAGTTATAAACATAGATTTCCAGTTTTCAACATCTGCATCTGTTACATCATTTATTGTGTATATCATTATTTATCAACTCCTTGCTTAAGGATTAAATAAGCAAGCTGCTGTGCCTCATCATCAAATCCAATTTCTTCTGATGGTGATGTTCTATCTGGTGAAATATATCCAACATACATAAGAGCATCATTATAACTATATACTTCAAAATATGTAAACTCATCACTATCGAATACTTTTGTTTTAATTTTAATTCCATTTGGAATTGCTTGTATCTGAGCATTTATTAATTTAAATTTAGATTTCTTTTCAGAAATTTGCTCTATTACAAATCCATAATTTGTTGCTAATATATCTTTTATAGTATCTTCTATATTGTTATCTATAGCTATGTGTCTGATATATCTAAGCTTCGCTGGATACACTTTTGCCATTTTTATTTTCCTTTCTGAATTCATCTTTGATTTCTGTTAAAATGAATCCTAGTAAATTTTCTCCACACCACTCTGCTGGATCTTGAGCACGTGGATCTGTTTTTGATAATGAAATTCCCCATATTCTATCAGTAGGAGATGCTTCAACTAATACTTGTGATTTTAAAGAAACTAAGAATTTCTTTAATTCTGGATTTTGCTCAAACTTTGCTTTGCATCCAGTCTTCACAATATTGATTTTATTCTTCTCCCAATCTTCATATGTGAATCCTTTAACCATTCTTCCAAACCATTTAATCTTAGCTGGATCAGTTTCACTCATTATCATTTTATATCTTTCATCATCCTTAAATAGCTTTGCTTTCTGAGCCATCATATATTGTTCACTGCAGCAATATTCAATATTATCAACAGTAAACTTTGCTGGATAGAAATTAGATAGACAAGATGCATCTATCTTATTTTCTTCCTTCTGATGATGACCATAAAAGTAAAAATATTTCTTTGGTTTCTTAATTAAATCTTCAACTGTTAACATTATTTATCCCTCCATTTAAATTACTTTATATCATCAAATCCACCGTTTGCTAAATGGACTGCGTGTGGAATTGGATCAAGTTCACGTAAAAGATACATTTTATTTTTTCTTTTATTTCCCTTGCTCTTTGATAACTTATAAATATCTTTTTCTTCATTATACTTTAATTTATTTCTGTTATTTCCATATTTATAAAATCCAGCATCATACACTAATGCATTATACGTATTTCCAAATTTAAATTCTATTTTACAGTCATATATTTTATTCTGTAAAAAATTTCCGGTTTTTTGTGATCTACGATAAGACATATTATTCAAATTTATATCAATTTGAGATTTCTCATTATATTCTGGATTGACATTTTCTTTAATCCAATTATCAATTAATCTAGTTGTTGCAGTATTAGTAAAAACTAAAATAGATTTTGTTGATTTTTCTTTATCAAATGTTAACTCAGATATAATTGGATCTTGTTCAACAAAGCATTTTAGCATTGTATGCATAAATTCATCAAATACTGGTCTTAATGTTTTTGCTTTCTTTATTGCGTCTTCTCTTGTAATATTACAGAATTTATAGATAATGCAACATAGAAGTTTATTTAGTTTTTCTGTAAATGGTGCTTCTGCTTTTTTTGCCATATTATTTATACATCTAACCCTTCTATTAATTTTAGTATTTTATTAAAATAACGATTTCTAGTTCTTTTACTATAGAAGAAGAATCTTTCCATATTATTATCGAATGTAACTTGAAGTGTAAAAGGTACGTTTCCACGGTCATCATCTTGTTTACTAATACTAACAATTTTACTGATAGCAATTGCAGTATCTTCTCTTTGTAAAATACGACCGATATGATCCTCATATTGAGATTTAATTATCAACGTCTTTTTATTCATTTTACCATCCAGATACTATTCTTCATATAGTGACTTATATTTAATGCCTAATGTGTCCATTACAAACTCTAAAGCATCATTGTATCCTTCTTCATAATCAGTATCTTCTTCTTCTAGATTTTCTTCTTCATAATATTTGCGAGCCTTTTTGAGTTCCTTTTTATTAGCAGTATGAGCAGCTTTAATTGTTTTTTTTTAATTTCATTAAGTTTATCTTTTTCCATATTATCTTTTCCTTCCTCTTTTAATTGTTATATTGCTTCCTGGTGCAACGACCATCGCAGCAATCTCTACTTCTCTGCAATTACGTTGTACAAAATCAAAATAATTTGCAATTACTGTATCATCATCTTCATCTTTTCTACAAATGAAAAATGCATTTTTATTAAATCCATTATTATCAATATGAATCAATACAATATCTAAATCAAACACATTTAATTCTGGATAAATACCATTCTCATCATATCCATATTCTTCGTTTGGTTTGGCATTATGCACATATATTGGATCAAAATAAGCCAACCCTACTCTGAAATTATTATGTTTTTCAAAATTCATATATTTCTCAAAATCTTTTTCATTGAATGTTAATACATATTCACCATAATTTGTTGCATATTCTGCATACTTTTGTAATAGATATAATGACATTATTTGAATGATTTCATCTCTATGCAGATTTAGCCAATATTCTGGTTTACCACCAAGCATATGTAAATCAGCATTTAATATACGATATAATGAATTTAAATCATAACGCATATCATAATCATCTTTATATTTAATACGTATATCAATATATGGGTCATTAATGTCTTTATTATCCATACAAGTAAATATAGAATATACGGTGTCATATGTCATTGTACGAGTATACCCAGTGTCATTAAATGGTCTTCTCACAGCATACACCTTTCCTTTCTTTTACTGTAATTTCAGCAGCAGTAATGAAGCACATTGTTTCTAAACTTTCATTATATGTGTTTAGCATTGTATTTCTGAAATTTTCTACTATTTCATCTTCGGTTTCATCATCAAGACAAACGAAATAATATTTATTATGTAAATCTCCAGATTTAGCATCAATAACGCATAGTTGAAGTTTTCTGTATGGAACATCTAATTCTATCAATGTTTCTTCACTATCTATTTCTTCTATCTTAAATACTGCAATATCTTCTGGTAAGATTCCAAATACATCCATATTATAATTTCTCATTTCAATCATATCGCTTATAACTTGCTCATCATCATATACATATGCATTATGCGCATAACTGTCTATAAATTTTGGAAATCTAATAGCTAAGTATACAGCGGCAATATTTAATATGAATTTAAATTCACTACTTGACATAAATAATGTATTATCATTCTTCTTTTCAAAATAACCAATGCTTGCAACACTGAATAATGATATATCATTATTCAATCCATATTCTTCGTTGTTTACATTGTATAAATCATTAAAATTCAGCAATCCACCAAATAAATAAAGATTCATATAATTTCTTGAACCAGAATATGTATATAAACCCATTTTAGAAATATGCTGAACATTTATAGCATAGCGAATTCCTTCACTATAATTTTCATCACGAATTAAATCAATATCATATGTTTCATTTTCTAGCCCCATCCCATATCACTTTCCTTTCTATTTTATAATGGTCAGAGTAAACTGTTGCTAAATGTTCTAACTCAGTTATATTCATTAGTTTTATTGCATTTCTTAAATTAGAAATAATCTCATCATCTGTTTCATCATCTTTTCCATAATAGCAATAACAATTTACAACATCTGTAAAATTAGAATCATAAAATGAAATAATACATTGCATTAACTTACTATCAATAAGATCAGTTTCTATATCTGTTGTTTCTTCTATTCCACTATTATAATCACCATCACAAAGAATATCCATTTGTATAGTTGGCGTACATTCTTGAAATGCGTGCTTACTCACATACATATGGCCAAATGATCTAAAATGCTTTATAAATAATTCATTATGTGTTAGTAAATACCATATTGCTAATGGAACTATGCAAAAATCATCAAATAAATCAAATTTATTATTTCTAATAGTATCAGCATCTCTTGGATTTATATAATACCAAGAAATTGGATTTTCTGTTTCTTGTCTAATATTACAAAATGCTTTAAAAGTTGCTGGATATTCTTTACTATCTGTAGCATTTAATAATCTAACTTTCATTTTGCTTTCCTTTCTAACATATTTTTGTGAGTTTTATTTTAGAAATATCTTTAAATTCATCAATATACTCAAGTGTCGCCATAACTTCTAAGTTTGGCTCTATTCCAGATTCTCTATAGAATTTTCTAATTTCACTAGCAATTCTAATTACTGGCATTGAATTAGTTCTATATGCATCTGGAATATTATGTACAGATAACCAATAAAATGGTTCCTCTATATTTTCTAATTCTATTTTATAATAATAAACGTGTCCAACAGTGTCATCTAGTGCATATAATCCATCATTTACTGAAGCTACTCTTATTTCTAATTCACTTATGCCAGAGCCATTATCTTTAAATTTTGTATCTGCTGGATAAAATGCTGATAATTCTTGTATATCTATTTTTGTATATGGAAATACAAGAACATCATCTGCTTTTTTAACTACTAGCAATGGCCCATATTTCATAATATTTCCTATACTAGATGAGTGTATTATAAAATATAAAAATGATGTAAATAGTTGTGCACGTTTATCTCTATTCTGTTCAAATATAGTAAAATTATCTTGTTCTATTATATTACTATGTAATCCATAATTTAATATATCATCTTTTTCTATCTTAATCACATTAAGATCAGTATCTTCTAAATCTATCTTATACGTTTGTAACGCATCATAAGATGGACTACTATTAATAATAACAATTTTATTAAAAATACTAATTGGCATAAATTTATCCTTTCTTATTCTTATAAATATTTATTATTTGCTGCTAATTTCTTATCTAACATTATATATGTTGAAGTATATTGATATTTGCAATTAACTAAACAATTTAATTCTAAATCATCTGGTTCAAATATATAAACCATCTTTTGTAATTTTTTAAATATTATATCTATTGGTATTTCATTTAAACTCTCATTGTTTAAATATGGAATAGTCTTAACAACATTACCATCTGAATCTAGTATATCAAATAATATTAATCTGATTGCACAAGATGGCCAGTTATATGGATTACACGGATATTGATCATTTAATTGAAATCCGAATTCTCCATTCGCAATACTTTTAATATGTTCACATATATCATATGGATTGTTGGATAAAACTTTCTTCTCAGTTTTATCATATAATAATATTTCTTTAAATCCATTTCTTCTATATAATGCTATATCTCCAGAACGTATTTCTTTAAGATACTCTTCATCATATATATTTAATAATCGATCCATTACACAGAACCAAAGAAAGATTCCAACAGTACCAGGATGATCTTCTATATCTATAAACATACCACAATTATCATCATCATCTTTTGCATACCAATGATGCTCATCATTAAATATTGGCATTAAATGTTTATAAAATGATACTAATGGATTCATTCTAATATATCCAGCTTTTTCAGCATTTATTCCAATGTCTGTTCCATCAAAGAATTCTATTTTCGCAATATTATTAAAATGTATTCCTGGTGCTATTAAAACACTATAATAATGTTCCAACATATTATTTATCCTTTCTAATAATATAATGTATGTAATGTATCAATATTAATTAATTTATATTTTATGTTATGCTCTTTTAAATATGCTTCAATTATCTCAATATCAGATAAATCTTCATATTCTTCATAATAATCATCTTCGTTATCCCTAACGTATTTCATATATTCAACAGCAGCATCCCAATCTTCAGCTCTTTCGATTTCAATTATATAATCTGCTCTACAATGATCACTCTGATCTTTTATAACATATAATTTATCTCTATTAATTTTTTTATCGCCTTGTTTATTTAAAAATGCTTCCCATTCTAATTGGCGCTTTTCATATTTTGTCATATTAATTATCCTTTCTTTCTGGTCTAATTGTTTTTCTAACATATGGTTTGTGTTTAAAACCATCTTTAAAGTGCTGTATGCCAAACCAATATATTGCATAGTCAGTTGTTACTTGAATTGATCCGCCATCTCTATAAACATCAACGTGATGCCATTCAGATTCATTGATTTCTCTTTCTGCATCCTGTGGACTTATTGTACATTCATCTCTTTTGCTTTCATCAAAGTCTCCTCTGAATTCTAAACTTCTAATTGAAAATTTCTTTGTCATATTAATTATCCTTTCTTATTCTCCAAACATCAATTAATTTATATTCTTTAACATTATATTTGCATTGTGCCGCACATAAAATCTCTAAATTATCACTATGTGTAAATAGTAATATTTTTTGTAATATTTTTACTTTTTCATCAT
>Ga0247609_10002149_pt1 | contig 21502 bp, 17 predicted proteins | sample 172DNAGHGlowgp2_FD_193487 | JGI IMG/M metagenome (GOLD analysis project Ga0247609, IMG submission 193487) | Sheep rumen microbial communities from Palmerston North, Manawatu-Wanganui, New Zealand - 1728 DNA GHGlow gp2 | ecosystem: Host-associated > Mammals > Digestive system > Stomach > Rumen ...
TCGTACTGATGTTTAATGAATTTTTCTTGGTACTTTTATGTTGTTTTTGTAACTTTGCAATCATAACAATACAATTTACCGTATATGGGAAAAACTATGCACTAACGGAATCAGACATCTTTCGTACAACAAAAACAAAGATGCCGGTCCTTACATCCTATCCATGAGTTTCCTGATGGTTTGGAACATCGGCCCAACTTCTACGTGGCTTTTCTGGGCAAGCCATCGCAGGCAACGGTAGAGGAGTTGCTCATGGCGCAATCTTCTGACCACATAGTAGAAGCCCGTTGTCGTCAGGAAACCTAATCCTATAACCACAAGGAATTGAACGGTGGGTGAGGCACCAAGTTGGAAACTTGCCAACCAGCACAAGACCGTAAAGAAGTCGATGGAGATGACGGCGACGGATGTGCCGATATGCGAGAAACCTATTTCGAGAAAAAGATGATGCAGGTGAGAACGGTCGGCATGGAAGGGGGAAACTCCTTTGATGATGCGCCCCGTCATTACCCGCAGCGTATCGAAAACGGGTACCGACAGTACCGATAAGGTAAATGCTACGACACCCATGTTCGGGAAACTGTATGACACCCGTGAACCATTGTCCAGGATGTGCATCACGAAGATGGTCATAATCATGCCCATCATCAACGAACCGGCATCGCCAATAAACATCTTGGACTCCTTGCCGAAGACATTGTGGAAGAAGAACGGAATCAGCGAACCTGCTGTAAGGGCTGCCAAGACAGCCATCGTGCCGTCGTAAGACAGCCAAAATGCTATGCCGAAAACACCGCAAGCCATCACGCAGAAGCCTGATGCCAAACCATCTACGCCGTCTATCATGTTGATGGCGTTGATAATGCCCAATCCGGAAATGATACACAGCGGCGCCGACAGATAAACCGGCAACATCCCGATGCCGAAAACGCCGTGGAGGTCGTTGATGTTCACCTGGTCCATCCAGGCTACAAAGGCAACGAACCCAAGTTCCAGTACCAATCGCAAGTTGGGACTCAACCCGAGCATGTCGTCCAATACGCCGATGTACATCATGACCGTGATGGCGACAATCGACGTAAACAGCGCATGGCTGTTGAAGAACATACTCGTAACGCCGGCACCGACCACGATACCGAAGAACACCGCCACACCGCCTAACACCGGCACAGGCCGCTGTTGCAACTTCCGTTCACCCGGATTGTCCGTCAACCCGCGCGAAGTGGCAATTTTCACAACGAACGGATGAACGGCAAACACCAATACCATCGACAGTAAGAACGGAACAATGCCGCCAAACACCCATATATACCAGCTGATATTTTCCATTATGATTTTTATCAGTGGGCAAAGATATGAAAAAACCCCGATACGCCAAATGATTTCCCCATGATTTCTAAAAGTTGTTATCATTATGTTGCACTTACGCATGATCTTTGCAACGTCGGCACACTAAAGTGTGTATTAAATTTGGTAGTTTGCTTTAAAAGAATTACCTTTGCCACCCAAATGATAAAAAAACGTGTAGGTAGTTGACGGAAGCCCTAAGGGCATGGTCTGATATTATTTTAAAACTTCTACTGTAAGCTACAATAATTAAACCATATTTACGTTAGTAAAAATATAAAAAACATACTTAATAGCCGATGTACGATTTTAAAGATAAAGTACTGTTGATTACAGGTGGAACAGGTTCGTTCGGAAATGCCGTTTTGGGGCGTTTCCTTCAGACAGGCATCAAGGAAATACGTATATTCAGCCGTGACGAGAAAAAACAAGACGATATGCGGCATGAATATCAGGTGAGAATGCCTGAAGTAGCAAATAAAATCAAATTCTATGTTGGTGACGTTCGTAGCAAGAGTACATTGAAATATGCCATGAAAGGGGTTGACTACGTTTTTCATGCTGCAGCCCTGAAACAGGTGCCCTCCTGCGAGTTCTTCCCCATGGAAGCGATGAAGACCAATGTGATAGGAACTGACAATGTCCTTGATGCCGCCATTGATGCTGGTGTGAAGTGTGTCATCTGTCTCTCTACGGACAAGGCTGCCTATCCCATCAATGCTATGGGTATGACAAAAGCTATCGAAGAGAAGGTCGCAGTAGCCAAGAGCCGCCATAGCGGTGATACAAAAATATGTTGCACCCGCTATGGTAATGTGATGTGCAGTCGTGGTTCCGTCATTCCTCTTTGGATAGACCAGATTCGGAATGGCAACCCGATAACGGTTACCGAGCCCAAGATGACGCGTTTCCTGATGAGTCTGGATGATGCTGTCGATTTGGTGCTGTTTGCTTTTGAACATGGAACCAACGGCGACATCCTAGTTCAGAAGGCACCAGCCTGTACGATTCAGACACAGGCAGAAGCCGTGTGCGAGTTGTTTGGAGGCAATACCAAGGACATCAAGGTGATAGGTATCCGTCATGGTGAGAAAATCTACGAAACATTGCTGACCAACGAAGAGTGTGCCAAGGCAGAGGACATGGGTAACTTCTTCCGCGTACCTGCCGATAATCGTACGTTGAACTACGACAAGTATTTTACGGAAGGAAATGTAAAGAGGAATATCTTGACCGAGTTCAATTCCAATAATACTACCCGTTTGGATTTGGAACAGGTAAAGGCAAAGCTCCTTTCTATAGAATATATTCAGAACGAGTTAAACGGAATAGAAAACATAGCCAAATAAACCATGAAGTTTTTTGTCTGCGGCTGCAATGGTATGGCAGGTCATACTATCAGTCTATATCTCCAGGAGCAAGGACATGAGGTGTATGGCTTCGACCTCAAGGAGAGTCAATTCATCAAGAGTTTTGCTGGAAACGCATTTGATACAAAGACGATTTCCCGTGTCATCAAGGAAGGACATTACGATAGCGTCATCAATTGTATAGGTGTGCTGAACCAGTTTGCAGAGCAGAATCATTCTTTGGCAACTTTTCTGAACAGCTATTTCCCACACTTCTTGGCTGAAGTCACAGAAGGTACAGACACGCAGGTGATACACATGAGTACCGACTGCGTGTTTTCGGGTAAGAAAGGGGCTTATACGGAGACTGATTTCCCTGACGGAGAGACTTTCTACGACCGCAGCAAAGCCTTGGGCGAATTGAATGACGGCAAAAACATTACGCTTCGTAACAGTATCGTAGGCCCTGACATCAATCCAAACGGAATAGGTCTTTTAAACTGGTTCCTTCATCAAAAGGGGGAAATCAATGGTTTCACTAAAGCTATCTGGACAGGTCAGACTACTTTGCAGCTTGCCAAGACCATGGAGAAGGCTGCACAAGAGAAGGCGCACGGGTTGTATAACACGGTACCTGACCATAGCATCTCCAAATACGAGCTTTGCAAACTGTTCAACCATTATTTCCGTAACGACAGCATCACAATCAACCCTGTTGATGGTGTGAATGCAGACAAGTCACTCAAAAGGACAAAGTTTGAGTTTAGCTATCTGATTCCTGATTATGAAACGATGATAGCAGAGTTGGCTGAATGGGTAATGAAGCATAAGGACATGTATCCACATTATAATCTGTAGGCCATGAAGAAACTCAAGCTGATGACTGTTGTGGGTACCCGCCCCGAAATCATAAAGATGTCTGCCATCATCAAAAAAGCAGATCGATATTTCGACCAGGTGCTTGTACACACGGGTCAGAACTATGACTATACCCTCAACGAAGTGTTCTTCAAAGACCTCGGCTTGCGTGAACCAGACTACTACTTAGGAGTTGTCGGTGACAACCTTGGGCAGACTATGGGTAATGTGATTTCCAAGAGTTATGAGCTGATGACAGAGGTGAAGCCCGACGCACTCATCGTGCTGGGCGATACCAACAGTTGTCTGTGTGTGCTGTCTGCAAAACGTTTGAAAATTCCCGTATTTCACATGGAGGCGGGCAACCGATGCAAGGATGAGAATCTTCCCGAAGAGGTTATTCGCCGTATCGTAGATGTGACCAGTGATGTAAATCTGTGCTATTCAGAACATGCCAGACGCTATATCCTTGAAAGTGGGGTAAAGCCCGAATACACCTACGTGGTTGGTTCGCCGATGGCTGAAGTCTTGAAAGAGGTGTTGCCACAAATAGAGAAAAGCACCGTGCTCGAAGACCTAGGACTGCAGGCTGGTAAATACATCCTTCTGTCAGCCCATCGTGAAGAGAACATTGATATAGAGAAGAATTTCTTCTCATTGATGGATGCCGTAAATACGATGGCGGAAACCTACCAGATGCCAGTGCTCTATAGTTGCCATCCTCGTAGTGAGAAGATGATAGAGAAACGTGGATTCAAATTCAACAGTCTGGTTATCCAACACAAACCATTGGGTTTTTTCGACTATAACAAATTGCAGCAGAATGCGTTCTGTGTCGTGAGTGATAGCGGTACGGTGCCGGAGGAGAGTGCTTTCTTTGGTTTCCCTGCCGTGAGCGTGCGTACCAGTACCGAACGTCCAGAGGCTATGGATAAGGGCGTTTTCACTATTGGCAGCATCAGTAGCGAGCAAGTTCTTCAGGCGGTAACAATGGCTGTTGCCATGCACGACAATGGTGACAACGCCTGTGATGTTCCCGCATACATTGATGATAATGTAAGTACCAAAGTGGTGAAGCTGATTCAGAGCTATACTGGCATTATAAATAAAATGATTTGGCGAAAAGAATGAATATATTGATTGTCTCAGAAGTCTTTTATCCAGAGGATTTCCATGTAAATGATTTTGCAAAATCTCTGGTTGCAAGAGGTCATCACGTTAAAGTGATGACCAGGCAGCCTTCTTATCCGATGGGTTTTGTTTTTCCGGGATATAAGAATGAAAGACATTCTGTAGAAAAATGGGGTGAGATAGAGATTCATCGCTTTGATGTGGTAGAGGGCTATAGAGACAGCAAAATAAAAAAGATTGCGAACTATTTCCATTTTGTAAGAAGAGGAAAGCGCGTCATCTCTGAAATCATAGGCGGTACCGACCTTATTATTGTTTATCAGACGGGGCCTTTGTCATTGGCATTGCCGGCTATCTATGCGAAGAAGAAATTCAATATTCCCGTTATCGTATGGTCGTTTGACCTATGGCCAGATACTGTCTATATGTATGGATTTCCTCAGAAGTTCCCCATTACCACCACCGTCAACTACGTCATCAATAAAGTCTATAAGAATGCTGATGCTATCATGGTAGGCAGCAGACAATTTGCCGATACCATCAAGCAATATGTTCCCACAGCCGATATTACTTATGCTCCCAACTGGCAGATGCAGCCTGAGACGCAACCGACGGCGTTGCCAATAGATACTTCAAAGACGAATTTTGTTTTTGCCGGTAACATCTCCAAAGCGCAAAATCTGGAATACACCATTAGGGGTTTTGTTGAGGCAAAGTGTGAAAATGCCGTGCTTAACATCGTTGGCGACGGTTCATTTATGCCTTGGATAGAGCATGTTGTGCAAGAATTAGGTTGCAAGAACGTCATTCTCCATGGTAGGGTTCCCTATGCTGAGGTTCCAAGTATATTGGATAAATGCGATGTTTTGATTCTATCTTTGACCCCAAGAGGTGGTATTGACAAGACAGAACCTTTCAAGTTGCAGACTTATTTGCAGTCAGGCAAGCCGGTATTTGGTATTATCAGGGGGGCAGGTCAGGAGATTATCGAAAGCAACGGCATTGGCATTTGCAGTGATCCTAATGATGTCAAAGATATTGCTCATGGGTTCAAACAGATGATGCAGTTGAGTGATGCCGATAAAAATCGTATCAGTTCCGCGGCAAAAACATTGATGGAAACCCGTTTTTGCAAAGAGAAAGTCATGCAGACCATAGGAGCTTTAATGGAGCGGGTTTGCAAGAAATAAAGTTCGCGTTTAAACTGAGTCGTTCAATCCAGGATCTCTTGAACTGCAATTTTCAAATTCTTTTCGTTATTGATAAGTATAGAATGCTTGCAACCGGCATTCCTTCCTGCCTCGACATCTCTTTCGCTGTCGCCAATCATGTAAGACTGCGCAAGGTCAATATTCCACTCCTTGGCGGCTTGCAGCAACAACCCGGCTTTGGGTTTGCGGCAGTCGCAATCCATCTTATATTCCGGACGTTCGCCCTCGAAACCTTTGTCGGGATGATGAGGACAGTAGTAAATGGCATCGACGAAAGCACCCTCCTTGCCCAGTAGGGTTTCCATCTTGTCGTGGATAATCTGCAGTTCTTTGAAGGTGCAGTCACCACGGGCAATGACAGGCTGGTTGCTGACAACTATGGCGAGATAGCCAGAATGGTTGATTTCACGAATGGCTTCCGCAGCACCAGGAAGCAGTTCGAAGTCGTCGGGGTTAGTCAGGAATCCCTTGTACACGTTGATGGTGCCGTCGCGGTCAAGGAAAATGGCTTTCTGCTTGTTTTGAAGGTTGCGTGCAGCCACCTTTCCGCTCTTCAGATCGTGCTCCACCTCGTAGAACCTGTCAGGAGTTCCCATGTCCTTGATATACTCAGGTGTGTCGTATGCAAAGATTTTTCCTGTATCGATGTTGGTTTTCAGTACGTCACGGTCGAGGTCAATCTTGTCGGGGTGTTCTGGATGACGGGGCTTGAAATCTTTCATGGTCACTTCCAGCAGTTTGGGAGATATGATTTCAATGCCGGCATTAACTCGGTTTTTGTAATATAACCTTTCGTCTTCCTTGTTCATCCATCCCGTTACACGATGGGTTTCAACAGGCAGACCGCCTGGTTGTTGCGGTGGAAGAGTTTCGGTAATCAACAGCGAACTGTCGTAAGGATGTCCGTTGGGGTGCGCCATGAGACTTGCCCATGCTTGTTTCTCACGATGAAAGTTGATGAAACGATTGAAGTCAACGTCAATCATCACGTCACCACACATCAGCAGAAAGTCATCGGTGAGTTCCGGCATTTGAAACAAGGCACCAGCCGTTCCAAGCGGATGGTCTTCTACGAAATATGATATTTGAACACCAAAGTCTTTCCCGTCTCCGAAATAGTCTTTGATGACCTCTCCAAGATGTCCAATGACCAATGTGATGTCTGTCAGTCCACAGGCTTTCAGATTCTCAATTTGATGTTCCAGGATGGGTTTCCCGCCAATGCGAATCATCGGCTTGGGTATATCGTTGGCAATAGATGCAATACGTGTACCCATGCCGCCTGCCATAATCACAACTTTCATGTTTCTCCGTCTTTTTACTGTTTAAAGAAGTGTTCTTCCAACATCATGCACAAGCAGTGATAAACGGGCAGGTGTAGTTCTTGAATCTTGTAAGTCTCCGCTTCAGGCACCTGTATGCAAACATCGGAAAGACTTTTCAGACGGCTGTCGTTTTGTCCTGTCAGTCCGATGACCTTCAACCCTTTAGCCTTTGCCGTCACAGCAGCATACAGCACGTTCATGCTGTTGCCCGAAGTAGAGATGCCCAGAAGCACATCGCCTGCTTTCCCATAGCCGTTAACCTGTTGAGCGAACACCAGTTCGGGTTGGCTGTCGTTCATGAAAGCCGTCGTCAGCGATGAATGACTGGTTAGCGTGATGGCTGGCAATGCTCCTTGCAGGTGATTGGCGAGCACGCTGCCCAATTGCTCATCTATCTGCTTCATGTTGGCAGCCTGTTCCTTATATACCTCACGTTTCAGTTTGAATTCCTTCATGAGCTCTCCCACGATGTGTTCACAGTCGGATGCAGAACCGCCGTTGCCGCAAACCAACAGTTTACACTCCTTGGTATAAGCTTCGCAAAGAGTGGTATAGGCTGTCAGAATATCATCTTTGCACAAGGCAAGGGCAGGGTATCGCTGAATGAGCGTGTCTATATGTCTGTAGATATTGTTCTCCATAGCAGGTTAGAATGCGTTAACTTTATCCGTTTCGTATATTTTCCATCCATGAGCTCCGCCGTCACTGAAATTGAAAGGCATGACAAAGCCATTCAGGGCAGACAGAGCTTCTTCGACTTTCTTCTTGCGCGTCGGCTCAACAATGAACATGATGAAGCCGCCACCGCCGGCACCGGAAACTTTCCCAGCTTTTGCCCCGGCTTGTATGGCAGTCTCCATAGCTTGTTGGATGACAGGGTTGGTGATGTGTTCCGCCATCTTCTTTTTATTCTCCCATGCTTCCCGAAGGATGTCAGCAATGGCTGTGATGTCGCCCTTGAGCAATGCCAGTTTCATGTCAACTGCACTTTGCTTGATTTTGTGCATGGCTTCGATAGCTTCCTTGTTGGCTTCTTCAGTATTCCGTTTCTGTTCATCAATGATGGCAGCCGATGAGCGCGAGCGTCCCGTGAAATACAAAAGTATGGAGGCTTCCAACTCATCGATAATCCATCGTTTGATTTTAAGCGGATTGACAATCGCCATGTCGTTGGTAAGGAATTCAATGAAGTTAAAGCCGCCGAAAGCCGCCGCATACTGGTCTTGTTTGCCTCCGCTCAGACCTAAGTCTTTACGTTCTATCTCGTAGGCAAGTTTGGCTATCTCATAATCACCAAGTGGAAGACTTTGCCACTCGACAAATGCTTTTAGGATGCAGACCACCATGGTGGATGACGTGCCGAGTCCCGATCCGGCTGGCGCATCATTGTAGGTTGTAATCTTGAATGAAAGTGCCGGCAGCTGGTAGTCCTTTATGATTCTGTTATAGACACCTTTGATAAGACTAGCGTTGCCGTCTATTTCTAAAAACGGTGCAGATGGGAATGATTCCTTGACTCCTGTGTCATAGGAATAAATGGAAATCTGCTTGTCATTAGTCTCTTCGATAGTGCAGTGTGCATATAAGTTGATAGTGGCATTGAGGACGAGACCGCCGTAAGTGTTGCTATATGGGGATACGTCTGAGCCGCCACCGGCTAATCCTAATCGTAAAGGTGCCTTGCTTCGTATTATCATGTTTCAACAGCTTTATATATAATAACGTGACTTATAAGCGGAAATTATATCTTCAGCTGTTTTTCTCCACGATAATAATCCCGTTTGGAAGTCTTTTTTTATTTCCTGTGAAAAACGTTCAACCTTTTCAGGGTTCTCCCAAAGCATGACGATGGCATCGGTAAGTGCTGTAACATCCATTTCCTTCACGACTAATCCGTAGTGCTCGTGGCGTACCATCTCAGGAAGTCCGCCTACATTTGTGGCAATGACGGGCTTGTTGAAGGCATAGGCAGACATGACAACGCCACTCTGGGTGGCATTCGTATAGGGACATACCATGAAAGCGCAGTTTTTGATAAGCGCAACCAGTTCATTGTCTGGAATGAATCGGTTGCGTATATCGATATAGTCAAGGTGTTGATATGGAGAGATGTCGAAATGGAAATCTCCTTTTCCTGCAACAATCAATTTGCAAGCAGGATGGTGTTCATGTATTTGTTTCATCGCTGGCAGCAAATAGTCTAACCCCTTGTAGGTAGAAATTCTGCCAGCAAAAAGGATGTAAGAGCCTTTTGGGGGAATGTCCTTGATTTCTGGTTCCACGGTCTGCAGGTATGTGCAGCAGCTCATTCTGGTTTCAACGACATGTTGGTCGTCGAGATGATAAAGTTCTATGAATTCTTGCTTCTGGGCTTTGTTGAACAAAATGAAGTTAGGTATCAGTTTAAAGGCAAGCGTTCTTCTTAAACGTGCTATGCCTTTGTCGAAGCCTGTATGGGGAATAGGGTCATGTACCGTCAGTATCATACGTTTACGAAGGAAATAAAGGATCAACTCATAGATGTTAGGCGGCCATGCCAGATGTACGACTTTGAATTGGTTTCGAAGCAGAAAGAGTAGCAGCAAGAAGTTTGTCCAGAACGATTTCAGTAGCCACATCCTGCCACAAGTGTTCAACACATAACACTTTTCAAGGTCGATGAATCCATCCAGCTTCGAGAATTCGGGATAGATGTCGGTTGCCTTGAACAGCCCAGACTTGTTGTAGAGGTGCTGAATGTTGTATGCCGGACCCTGCATGAATCGGGGATTGACCTCGATAAAATAGGTCACGTCTGCCATTTGCTGAGCTTCATGCAAGAAAGGCAAGTCTGTATCCGATAATTGTATTTTACCTAAATATGCTACTTTCATATTCGTCATATAGTCATGTGATTAGCTAAAAGCAATGCCCTCTTTTTGCAGAATGTCCTGAAGGCATTGGGTTCCTGTTTCTAAAGAGAAAACCTTCTGGAAAGTCTGATAGACGGTATTTGGGTTGATGTCTGTAGATAGCATCTTCCGTAGTGCGATCATAAAAGAGTCTTCATCATGATATGCAAACAAACAATTGTTTTCTGCAACCTCTTCGTAACCATAAGACGATACCTCATGGCATAGAACAGGAAGACCTTGTTTCAAACCGTCCATGATACGTAATTTTCGACCACTACCCATATTGATGGGACTGATATAGTAATCGGCTTTGACGATAACTTCTTCCATGTTTTCTGGATTAGGAATAATGGTTATGTTTTTTTGCTCCTTGCAGGTTTCCATTAGTATCGGTGTGGGATTACGTCCTGCAATAATCAGTTGAGCAACTGGATATTCCTGTAAAAGTAGAGGCCAGTATCGGTTGATAAAATCAAGGATAGGACGTATAGACTGCGTAAAATGAAGCGACCCTGTGATGACAAAAGTCAGGTTTCTCTCTCTTGAAGTGAACTGTACGTCTTTAAATGGTTGATAATTGAAGATTCCCCAATTATGTAAATGTAGGTTTTTCCCTTGATACCAACTGCGGAATGTTGAGGCATCTTTTTCTGTTACGGTTAAGTTCACATCACTATGCAGCAGGCAGTCTCTTTCTGCTTTGTTGGCAAAATAGATGTATGGATACCGAAAGAGCAATGAATATCCTGTACGGTTATCATGGTTGTAATATCGTTCAACATTGTGGTGGATAGTGATTAATTTGGCACCAGTATCTTTTATCAATTTAACGAGGGATGCTCCTGCAATGCTATGGTCGATAATGACAATATCGTACTGATGATTGCTCAAATGCTTTTTGACGAAAGGTGTATCAGCACAAATCCGGCCACGATAGACATCAAGTCCTTTTTGTATCTTGCTGCGTTGGTCAAAGTATGGATATATCTTGACGTGAGCAGGAATATATTGTTTGGCTTCACCACAGAAAGCAGGACAGATAAGCGAACAGTCTTTGTAAAGGTTCGCTAGGCAATGGATAAACCCTTTGGTGGCGTTAGCACCGCCATTGTTCTGGCTAAGAATGTGGCGAGTAATGATGAGTAGTCTCTTGGTCATATCAATGCATATTAAAATAGACAATGGTAAATGGAACTGACATACCACTTCATGAAAGCCAGGGGTGAGAAGTGTACGGGTTTCAGCAAACGATAGCATTCTAATAGCCTGAGCGGATGACCTTTGATGTAGTCTGTACAGTCTTTGCCCAAGGAGTTGAAATAGTAATCCCTGCGAGGATTCCCAATCGTTGATAGAAGACGGGCATCCTCTTCTGATAGGCTTGTCGCTGATAATTCTTTTAGCAAATCACCAAACCATTTGTATTGTGTCGTCGTTGCTTCTAACTTGATTCTGGCATGTTCTGATGAACAGGTGATAGACCGTGAATGCTGCCTGTATTGAAAACCAAAGACTTGGGTGTTGGCTATCCCATGTTCCTTGGCAGCCTTTACTGCCGTTATATCATCAGAGCCCCATGCTAAAGGGAGTTTATGGTAGCCCCCAACTGATTTTAAATAGTCGGTGGCATAACAGAAGTCGCCAATGAACTGTTTGTTGCGATGGTCCCAACGGTTCCAAATCAGCGATATTACCGATTCCCATTCTGGTCGTGGCTCTTGCAAGTCAATAATCTCTCCTTCTTCGTTGATGATTTCAGTCCGCGTGTGATAGACGTTCAGTCCAGGGTGGTCAAGAATGAGTTTCTTGTATTCAACCAAGCAACAGGGAAGCAGACGGTCATCGTCGCCCATACAGATGACATAGTCGCCAGTGCAATAGCCGAGGCAGATGTTCCAATTATCCACGACGTTGACAGCTCCGCAGTTTTTTTCGTTACGATAGAAGCGGATGCGACTGTCAGTAAGAAAAGGTTGTACGATGGAAGGTAAATCCTCTGGTGAACAGTCATCGACGATGATAAGTTCCCAGTCAGTGTATGTCTGGCTGACAACGCTCTCGATGGCTTCTTTTAGGTAGCGTGATTTATATGTGGGTATAGTAATGGAAAATTTCATACTTTGCTGTTCTTGATTTTAGAAGATAGTAGTGCCTATCTGTAGCAGATCCACTAACTTAAGAAATAGTCATATATGAAGTATTTCCCATTTTGCTTGTAATCAAATCTTTGTATGACAAGGACAAAAGCCCTCGCTGTATATAGCATTGAATGATGATGGTGCAAAGATATGCCTTTCCTATCAATTATACAAATTTGCGTTACGCTTTTTTGTATAATTTGTAAAACTCTATTTGGGACAGTTTGTCTGTTGACAAGTTTTAGTTATTTCAACCTGAATAGCAGAATGTCACCGGCAGGAACGGTGTAGGAGGTTTTCATCGGTTCTGTATTCAGACTTTTGGTCACGTGGCGTGGTGTACTGTTATAGGTTTGGATGAGCACTGTCATCTGATCCCAGTGGTTTTTGTTGACGATGGCAAGGTACTGGTGGTTGTTCTTGGTGAATTGTGAGACGATGGCACCCTTGCTGCTCACCACCTTCAGCGAACGTAGGTTCTTTGGCATTGTCGTTATTTTTGAAGTTCCTTGAGGGATAATGCCGAGGTGATGGACGGAAGTGACCTTTGCGCCATAGAAGAGCGGTGCAACTTGTTTCAGTTCGCGGTTCATCTGCTGGACGAGGGTGTATGTTTTCGTCTTTTTGCCATCAAGTCCTATAGGACCATCGTGGAAATGAAAAGAATTACTACCGTCTGGCGTCCAATAGGTAAAATACTGGATAGCTTGTGCCCCGTATGCCAAGTTCGCATATACTTGCAGGCGTAGTGAAGCCAATGTGGGTGTGGGGTAGTAGTTTCCCTGGTCATACGGTACATCATGAGGGGTGCAGAGAACGAACCCCCAGAACGGTTTCGTACTGCTAAGACTTTCTTGGCGCACCATCTCCAAGTTATGGTACCATGTCGGCCGGATGCCATTAGTAGTAATCGGGTAGTGGTCGAAGGATATCTGCTGACAGGGTGTTGATGATGCTGTCTGAAGATACTCTTTGTAGTTTTTTGTTTTTAGCGTTGGTTCAATCCATTCTGGATGATAATAGGGGTGTAAGTTGATATAGAACGGGTGGGTGCTGTCAGTTTGTTTCAGTCGCTCAATCTCTTTCTTGCGCTGGTGAATCTGGGGAACGTCAGGTTCGTCTTGGATGAGATAGCCGAAAAAGCCATTCTCATTTTTTAGTGTTGAAGCAGCCCTGACGTGTGATTTTGTCAGTTCAGGACAACTACCCAGTATTTTTACGCCACATTTGTCGGCTTGCCGGCAAGCATTGATCAAAGCCGTCAAAGAGGAATACGGGAAAATGCTTACCGTGAAGCCACAATCTCTGAATGTGCGGAAGGCTGATTCACTGGTATGTTGTTCTGGCACACCCCAGTAGGCGATGATGGGCATAACACCTTTAGCGGCATGAATTTGGGAACTGCAATAATAGCATATTAGTAGGAAAAACAGACAGATGCTTCTTTTCATAGACCTATGGATTGTAGAAGTTGGCGTACGACTTTATTCTTGAGGATAAAACTCTCGTTGATTGCAGCATAGACAATCGTCAGCACAGCGATAACACTAATGATAGCATAGGTGTTGTCAAGATTGTAGTAAAGCAGCAATGAAAGCAGCAAAAGTGGGGTATAAGAGATGCAATAGGAAAAGACTCTCTTGAAGGGTAATATATAGTTGTACTTGCGATAAATGGCTATGATAGAAAGTGTCATGACAACCAATTCGACAATAACCCATACAATCGCTGAACCTACAGCTCCGAGGCTGGTTGTTAAAAGAATATTGAAGATGAGAGCTGTGACAGCGCCGATGATGGAATTTTGAAGTACGGTACTGTCTTGGTGTGTAGCCATAAGAATTTGAATGACTAGAATCTGCTCAATACCAATGATGAGTGCAAGGGGGGTGATGATCCTCAAGGGTAAATAGGCTCCCTCAAATCCATTTCCCACTACTAAATGTAAGAGATCGGGACCTGCCACTAGCATATAGACAATCGTTGGGAATGCAAACAAGAAGATAGCGTCGAAAGCTATGTTGATCTTATCCCAAAATTCCTTTTGCTTGCCTTCAGCCAACAGGTTGGAAACACGAGGAAATAGTATGTTAGCAAAAGACAATAGTACTGCTGAGATTATCGTATGGAGTCTGGTAGCTGTTGTGAAATAACCAACTTCATCGGTATTGGTGACAAAGCCCAACCATACAGGGTTTAGCATGATATAAGCATTGGTCATAAGAGAATAGACACCCATAATCATATAAGGCTTAAAAAATGGGCGCATGTGAATGTCTCTTAGCGAGTAGTATATGAAGTGACGGCTGTAAAAGAGATTGATGACGGCATTGATGACTACAAAAGAAACCGTTAGGATGTAATAGATTTTATAGTCAGCAGCTTCTTTGACAATGAGAAAGACGCTTAGCACATAAGCACATTTGACCAAAATAGATCGGGTCGTGATGTATTTGAATTCTTCTAATCCCATGAAAAACCACTCCACGAGGAATAGATTAAATACTAATTTGACGATACCTACATACAGCAAACTTCGATATGGGAAAAGTGTAGGTACAGTGTACATGACTATTCCAAGTATAATAATAGCAATAATGGTAGAGATAGCTGTCAGCATCAGTAGTGACATAAACGTCTTGGAAAGTTTTTTCCTGTTCTTATGGGCAGCTGCAATCTCACGGACTCCGACAGTTGTGATACCCATCATCGAAATAAGAACGAAGTAGTTGACAAGGTTGTCAACGAAGTTGACTACACCAATGTTTGACAGTCCGAGCGTTCTGGAGATATATGGATAGACAATCAGTGGAAACAGATAGTTCGAAACTGTCAGGATGCTGCTATATATGAAATTCTTCTTTAGACTCATAGTGGTGCTAGATGTTACATGTATAACAATGAAAGGGCATAGAACAACATACTTGATACGAATCTAGCCGTAGATATAAAATTGCTAATAAGTTTACTGATGATCTTTGGGGAGAAAGCATAGACAGATGCTGTCCACAAAAGAATGGAAGCAATACTGAAGTAGTCGTTTAATCGATTTGCCAATACTGTACTGAAGCCATGAAAGAAAAATAGGAATAGGAAACCTACGGCTTGCACCTTGATGGCAACAACAACATATTTGCACCTCTCTGAGAGGTATTCATTATAGAAAATACTGGCATAGTAGAGAATGAAATTCATCCAGATAAGCGGGTTCCTCTCCAAGGGCCAACCAGATAGCTCATCCTCAACGCCTTTGTCGTTCAATTCTCTGTAGACGGCGAGCTTGCCTCCCGTTAGCGAATCGGGTATGAGGTAGGAGATGTCTATCTTACTGAAATATATCACCAATCCAATCGGTATAATCAAGTAGAGAACAATCTTCTGCCATTTTGGTAACTTGTCTTTCAAAACAAATAGCACCAAGCCTATCAATGCAGAATAATGGAAGAAGATACCTACAAGGATGAATGATAAGGCCAAGAGTTTTCTTTTTTCAACATAGTAATAAATCGCCCAAAGAAAAAGACCTGCTGCAACTCCTGCACGTATCTGAACCATTTCGTGCATCATGAAGTAGTATGAGATATAAATGGTGAGAATGGTGAATGGATAGTCTTTAGACAGTCTCCAAAGAATGCTTAGGTGAATAGGTACAGAAATAATAGCATAGGTAAGGAATAATGACGTGGCATCAAAATCCATCGCGTTCATAATTGTAGTGATGAATGTGAACGATGGTTCCACCAACTCTTGAATGGCGTCGGCTGTTCCCTCGAACATGGCAACATAGCCTTCGGTATCTGGGGTGGACTCGAAACCACGTAGTCCTGCTGTCAGTATCAGTGCAATCCCCAAAATAACATACATGACAATTCTATCTCGTTGAGAAAATCTCTCTTCGAAGAATGAAAGCGTGAGGCTTATAATGAAAATGAGGACTAATGATACAACCATCTCTTATCATTAGGGTGTTATCGATAGCATTTGAAATCAAGAGCCTTTGATTAATATCCACCCCGATATGACTAAAGTCGAAACTATCATCATGGCAAGTAGAAAGAGCATGCGTTTTGGACCGGCGGGTTTAATGGGCACCTCAGCTCCTTTGATGATGGTGAAGGCGGGAGTCTGTTCTTGTACCTTTGCCTTGGCAAGTTGCAGCTGGGTCTGTACGGTGGTGTAGGTGTTGTACTTCAGCTGCATGTCGTTCTCCATGTCTTCCAGTTTGGCTTTCACACTCTCTAAGATCACGTCTGTGTTGGCATCTGCAAAGCGTACGTACTTGTCGCGAATAGCCGTATATTCAGCCATCGCCTTGTCGGACAGCTTCTGATAGTGGACGACGTCGATGCGTGCCTTGCTGGTACGGTAGTCGGTAATGAATCGTTGCAGCTTTTTGGCTACGGTGTCGGCTAAGGTCTTGCAAATCACGGGGTCTTGGTCGGTCACGCTGACGGTGATGACATAGGTCTTCTTGTCGAAGCTGATTTTAATCTTGCCTTTGATGGCGTCGGTGACGTCGTTCTGTTTCTTGGTAAGTTTGTAAGGATTAAAGCCAGACGAACCCGATTTGCCAGTTCCAGGAACGCCGGTCTCCTCTTTACTGAAGAATTGCTTGATGGCTTCAGTAGTAGGTTCCCACCATGCATATTTCTGGTACTTAGCCAAATAGTCGTAATAGGTGGTGTGTAGCGTGTCAGCCTTGTCGGCAACGGGTATGTTCCACAGGCTATAGACAAAACCGTTGTCTTCCATCAACTCCGGGTAGAGCAGGGGAGTGATGGCATCGCTGCCTTGCAGCTTGTCTAAATCAAATCCGAAACTGGAAGCTATTGATCCCAAAGAGCCACCTAACGATTTGTTATTGTTCAGCTCCGGTGCCAACTTCATCTCCGTCTTGTAAAAACGTGGTTTGCTGAAGATATACACGCATGACAGGATGAACACGATGGGAAGGATAATGAAGAAATACTTCTTCTTCTTCCACAGTGTCTTGAAGGTTTTTCCCAAGTCTATGGGAGCTGGTTTCTTATTGTCGTTTTCCATCTTCTTGCTTATTTCAATAAATTAGCCAAGGTAGCAATCATGGTGGCGATACTGGTGATACCAGTACCCATGGCGAGTTTCTCGGCGGTGGTCATCATGGACTGTGCCTTCGTCGGAACAACAATCTCGCAGCCAGGACGAACCTTGGCGTTGTGACCGACCTTGGCAACCATGCCGTTCATGTATAGGATGTAGGTGTCACGTTTCTTGGCGTCGGAAGCGAAGCCGCCTGCCTGATCGATGTAGTAGCTGACGCTCTTTCCCTGAATATAGCCAACCGTATTAGGATACATGACAGCACCGTTGATTTTCACGGTTCCATTGTATTGCGGAATGACGAGTCGGTCGCCTTCGCGCAACAGGATGTCTTCGTCACCGCCTGGATTCTTGATGGCCTTTTCGAGTTGGATACCGACAGGGTAGGTGTCGGGAACGGTGAACTTCTCCAAAGTAGTGTGCTCGCCTTGCTTGGCTACTTCGGTGAGTGCGGCTGCATTCTGGCTGCGTGCAGCCATCTCCAGCATGTTCTTCTGCAACTGTTCGCGAGCCATCTTAAAGACGTCCTCCATACGCTTGCGCTCTGCCTGATTGGTTCTGCGTTCAAGACGGGCACCCATGATGTAAGCCATGTCGGTAGCTCCGCCGGATGCTCTGTAGAGATCGCTCAGGCGAGCTGTACGGCGAGGGAGGGAATAGACGCCGCTGAACTGGACTTCTCCTTCGATGCTGACGTTCTGCAGGTTACTGAAGCCTGGGCTTTTGCGTACATACACTTGGTCGAAGGGAGCCAAAACAAATCCTGGCTCACCGTCAACAACGAAGCCGTCTTTCAACGCAAAGCTGAAGTTGCGGGCAATGATAGAGTCGGTTCTCAGGGCTTTGGGGTTGGTGATGCGACGTGCCACATCGACTCTGACGGTCGATGCCGTTTCTTTCAATCCTCCTGCTTGGAGAATAAAGTCTTCCAGCGTCTCGTTGTCTGCATATTTGTAGGTTCCAGGATACTGCACCTCACCGATGATGGTGAGGGTTCGTTCTTCCTGTGCATCTTGTTTGGTGGGGATGAAGAGCACATCTTCGTTTTGCAAGGGGATGTCTGCCACTTCGCCCTTCATGATGCCTTCAACGTTGACGGGGATGACTTCCAACGTGCGGTCGGGCTTCATGCGGTGAATAACACCGCGTGCCGTGAATGCATATTCTGTGAGTCCTTCGGCAGCTTCAATCAAGGAACGTACGCTGTTGATTTCGTCACCAACCTGATACATGCCAGGACGGAAGACGGCACCTTTCAGCTCTACCATGTTCTCGTAGCGCGGAATGATGGAGTCAACGTGCACGGAATCGTCGTCGGCAACATGGAAGGAGCCCATGTCAAATTCGTTGACGGTATAGACGGAGTATTGACGACCGGTCTTGCGTACCATGCGCACTGACTTGGTATAGGCATCGCCTGTGAAGCCGCCGGCATAGCGGAGCAGGGTGCCGACACTCTCGTTGCGTTTCATCTCGTAGAACATCGGACGTTTCACCTTACCCGTGATGTTGACCAGACAGTCGTAGGTGCCAACGGCGATAACGTCGTTGTCGGCAAGTTTCACGTTGCCAGACAACTTGCCGTTGAGCATGTAGTCATAGACATCGACAACGGTGATGAGCTGGTTGTTGCGATAGACCTTGATGTTACGCAGAGTTCCGAGGTCGGTCACGCCGCCTGCCATGTGCAGGGCATGGAACACGGTGGCAAAGGCTGACAGGGTGTAGGTGCCTGGTTTCTTGACTTCACCCATCACGTTGACCATGATGGTGCGTGTCTGTCCTACGGACAGGCGTATCTGGCTACTGCTGTAACGCTGACCTAACTGGCTTTTGATGCGGGCGTTAGCCTGGGCAACGGTAAGACCGCTGACCTGAACAGGACCGTAGCCTTCGATGGTGACGAAGCCATCGGGAGAAACGGTTGCTTGAATGGATTTCTGTGAAGCACCATAGATGTCGATATAGACGGCATCGCCAGGACCAAGATGGTAGTTCTGTGGGGTGGCGATGTTCATGACGGGTTCGAAGGAAAGGTCCTTCCGGTTGAAGAAGTCGTGTCCATAGACCTTTTTCTTTTTCTTCTTCATATCTTCTACCAGGCGCTTGTACATAGCAGCAGTGTCAGCTGGCATCCAGTCGTCCATCTCGTCCTGCATGGCAAGATAGTCTTCATCGAAGTCGTCGTAGGTATTGGCGCTCTCATCTTGCTTGGATATGCGTTGACTGGAATAGCGTGAAGCCTTTGTTTGCTCGTCCTTGTAAATCTGGCGCGACTGCTTGGCTACGGCTTCATCGGAAAGGTTTTCTTCTTGAGCGTTGTTCCGGCGACTGCGGTCGTCGGTGGCGGTTTTAGTGGTAGCTAATTGGGTGTTGCCCCCTTTCTGCATGTTTTCTGCCATAGCTTTCACACGGCGAATCTGGTTGATGTTGACACCACGCTGCATCAGTTTCGTTACGATCTGTGCCTGTGACGTTCCTCGTTTGTGTTCTTTCATCACAAATTCGAGTACCTGATTGTCGCTCATGGACGATTGTGCTGATACGTTCAAGGGCATCAACATGCACGTCAACAGTAGTGAAAGGATGTATTTTTTCATATTTAACGTATATACCTTATTTATTATATAACTACATTTTCACAAAATTGTTGCAAAGGTAATGAAATAATTGATAATTGACAATTGATAATTGAAAATTGTTTTCTACCTTTGACCCGTAGAAATCCTGATTAATCCCAAATAATGATGATATGAAAGCAAAGATTTTAATGTTTCTGTTTGGTCTGCTGACGGCTGTCCAGGCGCATGCAGGCGATGTCTCCTACTATTTCTGGCAGGGAAAGATGGAGGGACGTCAGGTGAAATTGGCGTGTGCCGTAAAAGACGACGTGATGACAGGCGAGATGTTTGAAACCGTTGACGGCACAGACCGTGTCTATGGCGTAGCGGGATACAAGACTGACGGAATGTTTGACATCAAGGTCTATGATGATGCCTATGGTGTCAACCACTTGTTTTTCCTTCGCGCTGACATAAAGGGCAAGGATTTGGCGGGCATTGTGCAGCCGAGTGGTAAGAAATTTCGCTTGCACAAGTATTCGGATAAATATGCACGACCGATTGACCGTGAGGCAGGGGCTTATAGTAGTCCTTATATAGAGGGGAAAACCTACAAATTTAGCGGTTGGGACCGCGGAGGCGAGTATGTCTATGAAAATGCCATGCGTGTGAAAGGAAAGTTGGCTTTGTGGGGACATACAGAAAATGATTTCTTCACCTTGTCGATTCTTCGTGATGCCGGTCCAGACCAGCAAGGTAGCGATGCTATTGTGGACTGTGCCAACCTATACGTGCCCGACAATGGTGATTTTGAATATACCATTCCGTATTGCGGCTATACCTTCAGCGTGAAATTCTACGACCACTTCCTGATTGTTCGTCCTGTATCTGGCTCTCCGTCTGGTTGTTTCGGTAGTGGTGCTGCCATCACGGGCATCTATATTGCCATTCCTGCAAAAGGGTGAGAACACGTTGTGTTAATTGACAATTGATAATTGACAATTGAAGGCGGCACGTGTTCAGAGATGGTAAAAAATGTAAAAAAAGGAAGAAATTGTCAATTATCAATTGTCAATTGTTAATTGTTTCTTACCTTTGCGGCGCAAAAAAAGCATCATATTCGGGCTTGACTGGATTTGACGGCGAGACGAAATGGTACGTAAGCACGCGGAGGCTCGTTGGCTACCTCCTTAATCTGAGTGAACAAACAATTAATTGGCAACAATCAGTATGCTCTCGCTGCCTAATCGAAGTACAGTAGATTACTGGCTTTATTCCCTTACTAGGTAGGGGAACGAGACGTCACTCAAGGGATGTTGTTCCGAATCTTCTTGGTTCAGTGGCGCAGTTAAATCGGAAATAGTCTCACGGACGCCCCGGCTTTGAGATGAAATTTTAGGGGATAAGGCAGTAGTTGGTGGTTCAGGTCTTGCTGCTGCACGAAAACCGAAGGCTGAAATAAGCGTGTAGAAAGCGTATGGTTTCCTTGTGCGGACGTGGGTTCGAATCCCACCAGGTCCACCCGACGTGAAAAAGAAAAGGCGTAAAAGAGTCTCAACATGTCAAAGAGCGCTGCCGTAACTGTGCCTCACTCGGCTCGCAGGTAAGC